>PVMK01117618.1_pt1 | contig 89141 bp, 67 predicted proteins | sample 1853481 | NCBI WGS metagenome assembly PVMK01 (sample SAMN08533507, study PRJNA380276) | Marine sediment metagenome, whole genome shotgun sequencing project.
GGCCTTCAGATGCCACTGGAGTGGTCGTTACCGGTCAACAACGAAGCCCAAGTAGCAAGCACCAATCTCGATCCCAATTTGGCCAATAACAGCGTCAGCATCACAACAACAGTTGAAACAGTGGCCGATCTATTAATCACGAAGTCCGCGCTGCCTGATCCAGTGACCGCTGGTACTGATCTGACCTATATGTTGACGATTCAGAATCAAGGGCCTTCAGATGCCACTGGAGTGGTCGTTACCGACACTTTGCCGGCCGATGTAGCCTTCGTATCCGTAACCTCGAGCCAGGGTAGCCTTTGTTCGGAAGGAAATATCGTCGTTTGTAATCTTGGCCAATTGCCACTTTTTGCTAGTGCTCAAATCACAATTGTTGCTACGGTTGACCCCTCGGTAACGGGAACGATCACAAACACAAGCGAAGTTAAGGGTGTAGAGAGAGATCCTGACTTACTGAATAATCAGGTAACTCTTATTACTAGTGTAAACAGAGTCGGAACATTGCCTCTATTTAAGTTAGACGAACCCGATCCGGTGGTTGCCGGAACACTCTTAACTTACACATTGTCCGTTTCAAGTACGGGTCCCTCGAATGTTACGAATGTCGTTCTAACAGATACGCTGCCAAACGAGGTCCACTTTATATCTGTGAGTCAAGATCGAGGACTCTGCGATTATGATACAGGCATTGTAACCTGTGCATTGGACGATATGATTGTGGGTACCGATGCGACTATTGTAATACTCGCCATGGTCGATCCGGCAGCGCTCGGTCAGATAAATAATGCGGCCGTCGTCAATGCTGATGGTGCAACACCCAGTTTCGCCAATCAAAACAGCACGGTTGTCGGTTCGGCCGATCTCGCTATAAACAATATAGCCTCACCTAACCCTGTGGCAGCCGGAGAGGCACTCACTTATACGATAAGCGTAGAAAACAATGGACCTTCAATGGCCAGACAATTGACGGTCAATAGCATTTTACCCCTTGGAGTGACTTTTAATTCCAGTCTAGATTGTACTCCGGCTGGGGCTGTTGTAAGTTGTATTCTAGGCGATTTGCTCCCGGCTCAGTCAGTCACAACAACCATACTGGTAGATGTTGACCAAGCGGCGCTTGGTTTGTTGTCTAGCATGGCCACAGTCTTCAGTAGTACGTCAGATCCAGTTCCGGCCGATAATAGCGATTTGGCCTCGGCCGTCGTTTCGGCCGAGAGCGATATGAGCATAGTCAAGATTGCGACGCCCGAGGCTGTAGTAGCTGGGACTGAATTGACCTATACGCTTACCATCAGGAATAATGGCCCCTCTTTAGCCAGACAAGTCGAAGTTACAGATGTGCTACCAGCTGATGTGAACTTGCTAGCGGTCTCGGCCAGCCAGGGTACTGGGTGCAATGAGGAGAGTCCGATTGTATGTGACTTAGGTACGCTATTAGACGGAACTGAAGCAACTGTGTCAATTGTAGTCAAAGTAGATTCGGCAAAACTAGGTTCTTTGCTAAATTCGGCCTCAGTTGTTAGTACTTCCGACGACTTGATTCCCCAAAACAATGTTGATTCTGAGACCACAACCGTTACAAGTGTGGCCGATTTAAGTTTGATTAAATTGAGTTCTAGCGATCCAATTACGGCAGGGGCAAGATTGATTTACGAGCTACATGTGCATAATGCCGGACCATCGGATGCTACTGGGGTGGTCGTTACCGATACTTTGCCGAGTGGGGTAAATCTTATTGCTGTGACGGCGCCTCAAGGTGCAACCTGCAATGGCGATCCGATAATACAATGCGACCTGGGTTCTTTGAGTGCCGGCAGCGATGCTATTGTAACAATTGAGGTTGAAGTCGATTCATCAAACCAATCTGAATCGTTGGAAAACACGGCCGATGTAGACTCCGAGACGACTGATCCCAACCCAGATGACAATTCGGTAACAGAGGAAACAACTCTGGTTACGGCCGCTGATTTGATGGTAACCATTACGACTGATCCTGAAACCGTAATCGCCGGCGAACTGTTAACATATACATTAACGATAACGAATTTAGGACCATCCGATGCCTCAACCGTAGGTGTTGCCAATGTCTTACCCGATGAAGCCACTCTGGTTTCAGCGGTAGCTAGCCAGGGACCCGACGGACCCGACTGTAATGGAACTTCAGTGATCACTTGTACACTGGGCCTTCTCCGTCCTAGTTCCGTAGCCACAGTTACAATCGTCGTAAACATTGATACAGATATCGTCGGTATCATAGAAAATTCTGCGCGGGTGAACGGAAACACACCAGATCCGGTACCGGAAAATAATTTCTCGTATCAGGAAACAATGGTTCTGAAGAAACAGTACATAGTTCTCTTCCCTATAATACTTAACACTTATGGGACCGGAGAAGAGCCTAATAACATTTGTGAGCAAGCGCATGCCATTAATACAAATATTAATTATCAGTTTTTGCCGGATGATGCGGTTGACTGGTTCGAGTTTAACCTAAGCAAACGCGGCCGTCTGATAGTCCAGATTTCTGATTTTGAACCAATACGTGGACAACTGGCAGTCTATAAGGGCAATGACTGCGGCTCCAGGGTTTTATTGGGAAATAAAGGTGATGACGGCACCAGTAAAATCTTGGATCTAGGAAATCGGACGTCGGGTCAATATTTTGTCTTCGTAAGCAACGACGGAGCACCCAACGAGATTGATCCTTACACGCTGCGGGTAGATTTTACTCCGGCGGGGAATTAGAGGTTTCTCAACCATTGCCGGCTAATGCTTAAGCGAATATGCGGCTTGAAACCAAGTTGGCTTCATTTAAGCATACATCTGTATTGACTGTTTAATTTTTTGGGGCATTAATGATCCGGCGTTTTGATTAGCATCTGTTTGCTGCTAATCAGTTTCGGAGTAGGCAAGTGCGCTCGATGGCAGGCTTTCAGCCGCTATACTTTGGCTGTCATCAATATAGACCTGAATTTGATGACTTTCAGAATCTAGGGCTATCTTCAAGGCTTCGGTGGCCTGCTGCAATAAGACATCCTCATCTACGACATCAACCTGATAGGATGTAATTCCAGCGGTGATGTGAAACTCTGATTCTGACGAGGATCTAAGTGAAAAATCGCTCAATCTCTGCTGCGCTTCCATCAAGATATCCCTCGCCGAACCAACTGTTCTATCCGGTAACAATAAAGAAAGTGTCGTCTTGTCATACCGGGTAATAACATCCTCTTCTCGAAGGTTTGCGCCAATAACAGATATGATTTTGCGCAGTACATCTATTTTGAACCGTTCTGAATTGTGGCCACTGTCTTCTGTTGTTACTATTTCAACGAGAGCAAGGGCAAAGGTATATTGGTTTCGCCTGGATCGGGTTATTTCTTCCCGTAAGCGCAGCATAAAATAAGCTCGATTGTAGATCCCCGATTCGTAATCAATGATCTCTAAACTATCGGTATCTGATGTGGCTAGCTGATAGTATTCCAGAAATAAGGCTAGCCCCGCTCCCACTATGAGGCCAAGTACTGTTACAGCCCCAAGAATAAGTGTCCTACTGGAACTAACTGGCGAAGTTTGCGACGAAGCCGGATCCAAAGACTGTAGTTCAAAAACATCAAAAAGATTGTTTACAAATTCTATTGTCTCTAAGGTAGCAGCATCGGCGAATTCCTTCACCAGCACCGGCTCTGGTCCTCTCGCCGTAAGTTCTAACACATTTGTGCCGGCAATGACCTTTCCGGTTACAGAAAAGTCTGTGCTGTCAGATTCCGACAGGCCGAGTCGCTCAATTGCCCGGTTATGGATATTGTTGCTTCCCACGACTTCAGCAAAAGTAGTGGCTATCTCGATTCGCCGGCTAATGGTGTCAATCGTCCCCACCGTATCCTCAGCAATGACCACTGACGAATGGGGTCTGAGAACGAAAGAGGAACTCGACTCATAGACACTCGGTTGATTTATGACTATTAGCAACCCAAGTACTAGGAAGATGACGCCACAAGCAGCAACGAGCCACCACCTTCGAATCAAAATGCGAAGATAGTATTTTAGTTCCATTTGTATTCCTGCATACTACTAGATGAATGCTTTTCTAATCTATGAAATCTATGAAACAATCGACTAACTTATTGCCCAAGCAAAATTTAGTTTATCATGAATTTGGCATTGAGATTTGTTTAATGTCACTTCTTAATAAAGACTCTATTTCTAAGAATATGAATACCCGACATCTCAATTTTCGTGTGTGTCTAGAAACCAAGACACACACAAATACTTAACGATATCTATAATTATACACTATTCGCCAAGACTTGCTGTATAGGACCTATTGCCGCTAAATAATAATAGATTATCGGAATAATTATGGTTCTCGCCAAAATCCATCATTGGATATTACCTAACCCATGGCAAAAAAGGGGCCGAAGCACCCGGTTTCTATCTTTTCTTCACACAACATGACTAAACAGATACTAAGTGCTCTTTCTTTCCTGCCAATCTTGTAAAACTTCGCTGGCAGCATCGTAGCCGGCTTCTTCAATTTCCTTATAATTGGCAAAATCAAGGAATCCCCAATTCCTGACCTCGGGCCTAATAATGACATCTGCCAGCAGAGTCGTTTCCCGACTTTTACGAACACTGTTTATGTCAAGTGTCCGGAGGATGGTTCCTACTAACGATGGCGATCTTAGCCTCGTGGCAAACGGATTAAGGCGACTTCTCAAGATTCGCCAGCCCGAAATGTGAGTATCAAAATTATAGTTTACTTTGCGAATCTGATGAGTGGAGAGGCTAACGCCAATAATGTGAATACTTTCACTTAGCTTTGCCATAACATCGATGGGAAAATTATCCATCACACCTCCATCCACCAACACTTCATCATCCTCAATCACTGGCGTGAATACGCCTGGAATAGCCAAAGAGGCTCTGACTGCTCTCCAAGCCGGCCCTCGCCGGTGCAAAACCTGCTCGGCAGTTGTTAGATTGGTCGAAATGCAAAAATAGGGTAACCAGGTATCCTCTAGCTGAATGTCTCCACAAACGTGCTGCACAGTGTTGGTCACACGCTTGGATGACATCAGGGAAGTAAGCGGCAAAGTGTAATCAGTCCAGCCACCTGACCCAGCAAGTTCTTCAGCTAAGGCGGCCGATTCTTCATAAGATTTACCTGCAGCAATCGTAAGTGATATGAGAGCCCCAATACTTACTCCACCAACATAATCGATAGGAATTTCTAGCTCTTTCATCGCTCGAAATACACCTAGATGGGCAAACCCCCTCGCTCCTCCACCACTAAGAACAAGGGCATTGGCTCTTCCTGTTAGCAGCCGAGATAATCTCTCCTGCTCGCTTTGTCTTTCATAGCGAATATGGAAACATTCGGCTACGTCGCGACCTTCCAGCCAAGCGGCTGTGCCCTGTGGTCGATCAGTCTGTTCTGGGTGCAGCATTACCAGATCCGTTCGTAAATGAGCTGTCAGCCGGCGTAATTCATTTTCAACCGCTGCTGGTGCAGGGTCAGCCTTTGGATCGGCCAATATCAGAACCCGGTCGGCCTGGCTGAGGCAACGATTTGTCCATTCTGACCACTGATAGTCGCAAACAAACAAGATATGATGGTAATTGGCCTCTTGCTCCGCAAGCCAGGCGACAATAGCCGGGTCACTCGGATCGTTTACTGGTAATTGAGCTGCTCCCGATTGTCCGTACAGCTCATCGAATTTTGCTGCAGTTAGGTAAAATGTTGGTCCAAATTCATTAAGTTTATCCGAGAGGTCAGCAGCAAAAGCTTGACCATCTATACTTGGGCTAGCTAAAACAAGGGCAAAATTACTGGATGCGGTCGCGCTTTTACTGGATCTTTTCAGTTGCCGTTGTTGACGCTCAACAATGATACGCGTGACAGCGCCAAGCAGCATTGGGTATTGTTTAATCAAATTTTCGAAGTCTTCAGGAGCGATGCGAACAACGTCGGTTTCCCTAATTGCCAGCACAGTGGCCGATCGTTTTTCTTCAGTTAACAAAGCATACTCGCCCACCGTCTCTCCCGAAGTAATTTCGTTTAGAGAATGTGATTGTCCATCGGAGTCAGAAAGTACAATCCTCAAACGGCCATTGAGAACAATATACATACCATCAGACTCATCTCCCTGTTCAAATAGGACATCGCCGTTCGACAAATGATGCCATTCCAGCTTGCTCTGTAAGGCATGAAGTGTCGGCGTGTCCATTTCTCCAAAAAGCTCGCGCAATACCTTGGCAAGTTGCAGACGTTGCCAACGTGGAGACAACGCTTCCGATAGAGCACCGGCGCCTGCTTCATCCTGGGCAACCATCTCTTCAAATTGAGAGCGGGTAATCCGAAGCAAACCACTATCGACAATAGAAAAAACCGTCGCCGTTCGCGGCCGTCCGCTAATCAGGGCCATTTCACCTACTAAGGTCCCTGGCGCAAGTTTGTCGATTACTGTTTCGCCACCATCTTCGTGACGAACCTTGACACCGAGAACCCCAGCTATAAGAAGATACATGCTATCGCCAATTTCACCTTGCTCAAACAAGACTTCCCCCATTGGCAATTCAATCAACTCGAGATTTGCGGCATCGTCAACTCCCTGTACATCATTAAGCGAAGCCAATAGTGATTGTAGGGTAAGGGAAGTCCCAGAAGCTTGGGCTTCCGGTTTGTTTGCTTGTTCGTTCATGAGACCCTCCAACAGCTGAGATGGGCGAAAGTTGATTGTTTGGATATCAATATATACCAGGATGTGACAGGGCAATTATCTTGCAAAAATTATTCGCATGATAATCTTACGGGAAGAATCTGACTTGAAACACCTTTAAAGAACAACGCTTATTACAAGTGTAAGTCTCTTTTTATTCAAGAACAAGCCAGCCATCGTTGTAAATATTCCGCGTTACCAAGGAGACAACCCCAGTGGTGGAAACGATTTTACTATACCCTATCATAGGAAGCTTACTTTAGATTTCTGAGACATAGAGTTAAAGAAGTCTTTCGACGTGAAATCTATCATTTTGTAGCGATTCTGCTTAAGGTACAATCTGTTCAAGGTGATAGTTTTTATATGGGTGAGGTAGGGAAATGGAATACGATCTTGTCATCCAAAATGGCACAATAATCACTTCAGCGGATACCTTCAAAGCCGATATTGCTGTGCAACAAGAGAAGATTGTCGCTATCGGACAAGGAATGGATGGAATACGAGTGATCGATGCAACGAACAGATTGGTTACGCCTGGCGCTGTAGATATTCACGTCCACATGGAAATGCCAATCGGCGATTTCGTTTCCGCAGACGATTTTTACAGTGGTACGAAGGCGGCCGCTTTTGGGGGTACGACAACGATCATCGATTTTGTCGAACGCCAACCCAATCAAACAATGGTCCAGGCAATCAGTGCTCGTCGCGCCCTGGCTGATCCAAAGGTTGTTATCGACTATGGGTTGCACATGACGCTTGGACCGGCAGAGATTGATATCTTGGATCAAGTTCCCAAGGCGTTTGAAGCGGGTTGCCTTAGTTTCAAGATGTATATGGCCTATGGTCTTTGTTTAACCGATGGCCAGATGATGCAAGCGTTGGAGGCTGTGAGGGATGTGGCTGGTCTTGCCGTCGTGCACGCGGAAAATTGGGACGTAATTTGCACTTTAATTAACCACAATTTAGCGGCCGGCAACACGGCCCCTCATTGGCATCCACGAAGCCGGCCAGCCATCATGGAGGGAGAAGCAGCCGGACGGGTCATCGATATTGCCGAGCTGGTAGGAACCAAGCTACATATTTTCCACGTTACCAGCCCGCAAGCTATCGATCGAATCGCGGCTGCTCGAAAGCGAGGTCAACAAGTTAGCGCTGAAACTTGTCCACAATATCTCTTATTATCGTCAGAGGTTTTTGACCGGCCTGGCGTTGCTGGGGCTTTATCCGTCTGTTCACCACCAATTCGCGACAAAGCAACTCAAGCATCATTATGGAGAGCATTGCAGGACGGGTCTCTGCAGATAATCAGTACGGACCATTGTCCGTTTAGTAGCGAGGAAAAAGCTGTTGGCCTGACCGATTACACTCGCATTCCTGGTGGCGTACCTTCGATCGAAATGCGCTTCTCGGCCCTATATCATTATGGCGTTAGGAGTGGCCAAATTAGCGAAAATCAGTGGGTCGATATCTGTTGTACGACACCAGCTAAGCTAGTCGGACTAAAAGATAAAGGTGATATCACGATTGGAAATGACGCTGATCTGGTCGTTTTTGATCCGAACCGGCAGATCACTTTGTCAACCGCGACCTTGCACGAGGATGTAGATTGGACACCTTACGATGGTTTCACAGTGTGTGGTTGGCCGGCCGTTACAATAAGTCGTGGTGAAATCATCGTTGAAGAGGAAGAATTTCGAGGATTGCCCGGACGAGGCCGATTTGCGAACCGCCGATATTCAGATTGAAGTCATTCATTGTTTCGTTGTGTGTCCGCTAAAAACCTTTTTAATCCATGGCCCGCCAGATAAATGGTACTTAAGATTCGTTGAACCTGGTTAGCCAGAGCGTTATGATTCTCATAAGATTTTTGCTGCTTGTCAGATTGATGAATTAAGTGTAATCGACTTCAACTAGATTAGATCAATAAACATATTTTGAAAGCCCACACTCAGAAATCCAACTGTTACCAAGGTAATCTGAACCGCCGCTCACCTTGTAATTAAGCAATGCTAGTGGGCGACAAAAGTTCGCTCGACATTGGAGAGCTATCCTCAACCCAATAAACCTGCTACACACTGGTACTAAAAACAAAATGAATAAGAGTCAAAAAGCAAAGTTACCTCTTCTTGTTGGTTTTATCAGTATCCATATCATCCTATTAATTGTGCTATCGAATTGGGCAAGCAGGCCGGCATCTGCCATGAATACCCTGTATCCCAGACAAATTGCCTGGGAGAACTCTGCCGATCCGGTGGCCAATTGTCGTTATGGTGTGACAATTGTACGTGATACTGATCAGATTGAGTGGATAACGACTTTAGGAGCAGGCTGGTTTCTGGATTTTGCCTTTGAATCTCCGTCACCTGCAAATGGAGCTGAATATGTAGGGATTATCTATGTCCGTCAGGATAAAGATGTAAAGGGGAATTACCTATCCACATTCACAGTTTCTCCCGAATTAACCGAGAATTCATTAGGTGCGATAATTAGACGTAATCCGGGTCGCATCTGGTTCGTGGGCAACGAAGTCGATCGAGGGCCTGACCCAGGAGAGATCGAGGGTGGAGTCGGGGATACTTTTCCCAGTGTCTATGCGAGAATATATCATGATGTTTACCAGTTCATCAAAAGCCAGGATCCGACTGCTCTGGTAGCAAACTCGGCTTTAGTTCAAGTGACTCCAAATAGACTTCAGTACCTCGACCTAATGTGGAAGAGTTATCGATCCCGCTATGGCAGAGATATGCCCGTCGATGTATGGAATATGCACTTATATGTACTCCCTGAAATTTATTCTGACGGGAATCCAAACAATGTAGCCAATATTGCTCTTGGAACAGATCCGGCACTTGGTATAAAGGGCAGTGATGGTAAGGCTAGCCTTTGCCCTCTAGATGATATCTACTGTTTTGCAGAACATGACAATATGGACACCTTTGCCAGCCAAGTAGTGGCCATGCGTGAATGGATGCGCAACCATGGACAACAGGATAAACCGCTTATAATCTCCGAGTACTCAGTTTTATGGCCCTATATTGTCAACGGTGAGGTTTGCGGATTCAAAGATGAGTATGGTAATTGCTTTGATCCGCCCCGAATTGCCGATTATGTGGCCAATTCATCTAACTATTTACTGAATGAAGCCATTGATATTGAATTAGGTTATGCACCAGACGAATACCGACTGGTACAACAATGGTTATGGTATGGTGTTTACTACCGGTGGCTGGGCCATACGAGCAATCTAATCACGGCTAATATTCCCCCGGAACTCACCGATGCCGGGTTGGAGTTACAATCGATAGCATTGAATGAGCCAGTTACCATTAACCTAATACCTGGAGGGGTGGAAAATGTCTTTGGTAGTACAAATACGGAAAATGACACGGCCAATGTGAAGCTGACCGTACCTATCCATAATAATGGCAACCATCGCCTAATAACGAACTTTGAGGTTGCATTTTATTCTGATGAGGGTTTAACTCAAGAGATTGGCAGGGTGACAATCGAAGGGCCCTCAGAAGATACACTTGGATTGCAAGGATGTTCGGTCCACTATATGGATGCCTCTGTGATTTGGTCGGATTTGCCGGTAGGCAGCCATCAGTTTTGGGCAAAGATTGATCCACTCGACCTGATAAACGAAAGCAATGAGACTGACAATATTACCTCGGGAGTGGTTCTAGTCTTACCGGCACAGGGCTATTTCCCACTCGTCAGCTTGAATTGAAGATGCGAGTTAAAAGTTTTACTACCCAAAGTATTAAAATACGTTAAAATCTTAGATAATGAAGGGCGTCATTTTTCAGAGAATTATCATCTTTGGGGGGTTTCTTATTGCAACCCTTGTCTTGTTAGCTGCATGCGAGCGGCCGGATCCGCAAGATACAGCAGTTTCGGCTCCAACGCCAACGACTGCACCATCACCAACCTTTCAAGCAACACAACCTCCTGTGCAGGTCTATGTCGTTGTGGTCCAACCAACTCCTGAAGCAACGCGAGTAGCTGCCAACAATATATCTATCATGGCCCCCACAATCACAACAGCCCAACTCGATCTTCAACCGGCGCCAACCTTAATACCGGAACCGACCGCTTTGCCAGAAAATTTCTTCCTAGGGTGGGCCTGGAACGACAGTTTAATCGCTGAAGACAGTAGGGTAACTGTTGACGAGATAGGAATTATTCTCCGTGATAGACCGGCGCAAACTGGACAACAAGTCGGCATTGTCATTGGGTTTGCAGAGGTCATTCCGGTGGGTCGCAATCGCTGCGGTTATACACCTGTCTTAGTCCATGCAGGCAACTTGCTGACTCGGACAACACCTCACCCGGAGATATGGCCGCCTGATCCGTTGCCAACTGAACCTCCACCCTTCGCCCCTACGCCATTCCCAGTTGGAAATGCGACTGCAGGTTGGGCCTATACAGACGCTCTCACTGTTTTGGGTGAAACGGCTATTACCGGGCCACTAGGCATCAATTTGCGAACCGATCCTTGCCAGGGCGCTGACAACCTTGGCTTTATTCCAGCTGGATCCAACATTATTGTGGTCGGCCCCTCGAACGAGCAATATACGCCGGTAAGAGTAAGCAACGATGTCTTACAGGTGCCAGTCGAGCCGCTGGACGTTGTTCCCCCTGTTCGCAATATAGAACCACCTATCGTGACGGCCGCTCAAGAGGAAAAGACACCGCCAGAAACCAACTCTGATGAACCCCTTACCCCGACAGATGTTCCAGCACCGATAGAGACGTCTACAGCCAGAACATCACCGACACCCACCGCTACCCCAGTACCCTAGCTATTAGCTATTTTTCAACTTCGTCCCAATCCGAATAAACCTTTCTTTGAACGGCGCTGGCTGTCAAAGAGACCTAATCGTTTATTGACCCGTTGCCAAGCCTCGCTGGGCGCTGGGGGCGGAATAAGTTGATGTGATTCTTTGCTCAAGCGAAAGGCCAAATCCTCAAGTTGGGCTGATATGCTATCTTCTGGATCACCTTGCAGTAGCGGAACACCACTATTAATAGCAGTGACAAAACGCTTCGGTGAATAGGGCAAGATTAACGAAATTGGATGATTCAGCGCTTCTTCAATCTGCTTGGCCGACAGGGTACTGTAAGCGAGTGTCTTGTTAAGCACCAATATGACCTTGTCTGCTTCAAATCCTAACTCATTGTAGGTGTTTAAAGTCACCGAAGCCGCTCGGATTGAAACGATATCCGGGGCCATAAGCAAAATAATATTATCGGCGGCATCTAAAATGTCTAAAGCGACATCACTGAAGTCGTGGGGTAGATCGATGACCAAGTATTCGTAACGAGGTTTAAGTAGGTTAATCGATTGTTTTAGATAATCGCTGCTAACTTCTTCAGCATCTATGGGATCTTTTGGGGCGGCGATAAAGTGCAATCCGCTCATATGCTGGTTCATGATGCTTTCGAGCGCCTCTAAGTCAAAGGCGCCATCGTCAAAAGCAATTAGATCTGACCAAGAACGACGAATCGATTCATTCAACAGAACCGCTACTTGACCGGATGACATGACCATGTCCAATAGAAGGGCTGGCCTACTCCAAAGAGCGGTTAGAGCATAAGCCATGTTTACCGCCATTGTGGAACATCCAATACCACCCCTCAGGCTGTGAACAGCAATGATGCTAGCCGAATCGACCAAATCTAAACTTTGAGTTTGGGCAGCTTTGAAAGCCTCGGCTCGTCGTAACAGAGCAGCCAAGCGAGCTGCTAACTCATCGACCTCAAACGGCTTCGTCATGTAATCATCAGCACCCGCATTGAATGCATCCAATTTATCACCCAACTGAGATGCTCCAGTAAGAATGACGATGGGTATATGGGCGAAGTCTGGATCCCGACGGAGTCGCCGAGCAATTTCAAAACCCTCGATATCAGGCATTACCTTGTCCAGAATGACGATATCTGGCTTCTGGGAATGAATCTGCTTAAGTCCTTCGGTTCCGCTGTCAGCGGTCAGTACTTGGTAACCGCGCGAACCCAAGGCTCGTTCCACCAGTTTTAGAATGCCGGGATCATCGTCCACAACCAAGACGCGAGGCATCATAATCGCACTCCTTTAACTCTCTTCGAAATCAGGTCTTCCGCGTTCTTTTGTAGCAAAGCGACGCTAGTTAACTTAACCGGCACCGAGTTATACCGCGTACAAGAATATTGATCATACTTGTTGCAGGTCTTTGGGCAATCTATCCGATTTAGGCCAGACCTTCAATAACCCATTTCCCAGCAAAACCAATGGACTGGCCCCCAAAGGCTTTACCCCTGCGTGTACGAAAGAATTATAGTGACAAATCACTAAACCATCCAGTCTTTGATTTCTTGACATAAAAAGTCGATTTTTGGGCCAATCGCCGACACTTGCTTAATTTTTTGGAGATGTAGGGACCTCTATCGCGGATTTCAATGCCTTATCAGAGCAACGTAGGTCAGATTAATCATTGGATAGAACCATAGTCCTTGTTTCAGGACAATTAGGCAACACGCCTAGATAGAGATAGGTTAAAGCGTGGTACAATCTGCGCACTCACACCATCTATAAGGGAGTTCTAGAGATAGCGTGTATAAAGTTTATATATTCGAATGTATAAGGAAGTATTTTTGAAGTTTCCGGTTGATGGAGCAATTCCAAAGAAGAATATTATGAAGGTGATTATTTGAAGCGCTGGCAACTCTGGGTCGGCGTTATTATAAGCGCTTTCTTTTTGTGGCTGGCCTTGCGGGGGCTGCACATAGAATCGGTATGGCAAGCGCTTCAGCACGGCAATTATTTGTGGTTAATTCCTAGCGTCGCCGTGTACTTTCTGGCCGTATGGGCACGAACTTGGCGTTGGCACTATATGTTACGCCCCCTCAAATTCATACGTCTGAGACGACTCTTTCCTGTAGTGGTGATCGGCTATATGGGAAACAATGTTTATCCCTTTCGAGCTGGCGAAGTGCTTCGTTCTTATGTACTCCGCAGTCGGGAGGAAGTCGCGATGAGCGCAAGTTTAGCCACTGTTGTTGTCGAAAGGGTATTCGATGGCCTTGTGATGCTAATGTTTGTCTTTGCAGCCCTACCGCTAGCCCCATTGCCCAATGACAATCTACGTCGTGTTATCATATTGGCCAGCGTGTTATTTTTTGGGGCTCTACTGTTTTTTTTCGTTCTGGCGGCAATGCCCCAGCGCGCCCTACGTTTTAGCGAAATACTTGCTAATGCTTTTCTACCCGAGCGTCTGGGAATCCCGCTGCTGGAAATGACCCAAAGATTTTTAGAGGGTTTAGAAGCCTTACGCAGTTTCCGCTACGTTATTATGATTTTTGCCACGTCTGTGGTCATTTGGCTGTTGGAAACGATTAAATATTGGTTCATCATGCATGCCTTTGATTTTGAAGTAAGCTTCTTTGCGCTGATGCTGATGAATGGAGTCGTCAATCTGGCCACGACTTTGCCCTCAGCACCAGGTTATATAGGCACCTTTGACGCACCTGGAATCGCGATTCTGGAAATGTATGGTGTGGATGCCATTATTGCCGCCGCTTACACATTAGTGCTTCACGCTGCCCTTTGGTTACCGATCACACTATTAGGGATTTACTACATGTTTCGGGAAGGTATGGGCTGGTCTGATTTTAATCAAGCGACAGAAATGCAGCAGAAAAAAGCGATCTCGTGAAAATAGCAATTATTGGAGCTGGAATTACCGGATTAACAGCCGCTTACGACCTGCTAAACGCAGGTCATGCGGTGACGATATATGAGGCTAATCAATATCCTGGAGGATTGGCGGCCGGCTTTAAAGACGACAGTTGGGAATGGCCCCTAGAATTTTTCTACCATCACTTATTCAAGTCTGACAAAGAGATAATCGGTCTCGTCAAAGAACTTGGTATAAGCTCCAAAATGTTTTGGCCCCGTCCGATGACTTCAGTAATTTATGATGGTCGAATTGTTCCCTTTGACTCGCCTATGTCCTGGATAACCTATCCTGGGTTTAATCTGCTTGATGTCGCCCGTTTTGGCCTTGTCAGTGCGTATTTGCGATTCACAAATCCATGGAAATCATTAGAGAAACATTCGGCCGATCATTGGATGCGTCGCTGGTATGGAAATAAGATATATGAAACGACCTGGCGGCCGCTACTAATTGGCAAATTCGGACCTTACTATCAGATGGCAAATATGGCCTGGATGTGGGCCCGCCTTAAGGTTCGGAGCCCGCGGCTTGGGTATTTCGAAGGTGGCTTTCAGTTTTTTGTAGATACTCTGACTGCGGCGGTTAAGGAAAAACACGGAAAGCTGTGGTTAAATTGCCCAGTAAAATCAATCACCCCTGGTCAAGATGGCACATTGATTATTCAAGTAAATGGCCAACTATCAACTTATGACCGTTGCTTGGTAACAACATCTCCACGATTAATGAGTCGATTGACGCCATCGTTACCTGATTCATACTTGGACAAATTGGACAATTTGAAGAGCATGGGGGCCGTCGTTTTGGTGCTTGCCCTAAAGAATCAGTTACTAAAGGATACCTATTGGCTTAACTTGCCGGCCGATTCGCCGGACAAAGCAGCCAGCGAATATCCCTTCTTGGCTTTAGTCGAACATACAAATTACATCGATCGGCGTCATTATGGCGGCGACCATATTATCTACCTTGGCGACTACGTTACAGCAAATCATCCTTACCTTGAAATGCCTCAAGAGGAGCTACAAGATCGCTTCTTGGCCATTCTTTCAAGGTTTAATCCTGAATTCCGAGCAGATTGGGTGCGTAAAAGCTGGCTGTATCGAACGCCTTACGCTCAACCTGTTCCCGAAAAAAACCATTCCAGAAATATTCCCGCTATTCAGACACCAGTCGAGAATCTTTTTTTTGCTGGGATGAGTCAAGTTTATCCCTGGGATAGGGGAACCAATTATGCGGTGGGCATTGGGCATGATGCTGCGCGCATTATGCTCCAAAATGCCTAAGTGAGCCCTTCATGTAGCCTCAAAGCGATTGATCCATAACCTTCATTACCCATTTGTACTGGTTTATTGCCGAGTCAGTCGTTATCCTGGAAAATAGGGTAAAGTATAAAAAGGGAATTATTTTTTAATTTCGCCAGTTTGGTTTTGATGTCAAGATTTCGCTTAGAAATAAATCGATAGATGCGATTGATAACGAAATTGCGTCGCTAGTTTGAGGAGTTTTCCTGATGAAGATTATTGTTGTTGGAACTGGTTTTGTTGGACTAACGCACGCCGCCGTATGCTCTGAATATGGCCACCAAGTTTACGCCTATGACATTTCTCAAGAACGCATTGCTGCTTATCGCTCCGGTGAACGTGAAAAAATAGAACGATTTGTCAATGAACCAGGATTAGCAGATGTCATCGAAGAGAATATGGATCAATATCTTTATTTCACCACAGAGATTGATTCGATTATCGATGACGCCGATGTCATATTCATGTGTCTGCCCACACCGCCCAAATTAGATGGCTCAACTAATTTAGAATATTACTTGAATGCAACACATCACTTAGGAAATTTGTTAGCAAAACGGTCGACAGATCACAGGATCGTTCTGGTCAATAAAAGCACAGTTCCAATCGGTTCAGCCCGGCTTCTGCAGCAAGTATTAACGGAGCATGGGGTGGAGAATTTCGGGGTGGCTTCTAATCCGGAATTTCTGCCTCAAGGAAATGCTGTGGAGGCATCTCGAAAACCTGATCGGGTAGTTGTTGGTGCCGATACCCCGGAGGACTTGGAATTAATTCGCCGAGTTTATCCCCAGTTTGTTAATCATGTACGCATTCGTTATATCGAAACAACGCCAGAGACGGCAGAAGCTATTAAATATATGGCCAATGCCTTGTTATTAACCTACATTTCCTTCTGGAATGGGGTGGGTGCTCGATTGGGTGAAACATTTGACAACATCCTCATGGAGGATTTGAAATTGGGCGTCTCGGCCGACGGCCGTATTAGCACCTGGGGATCCTATGTGAGCAACGGAGCTGGTGGTAGTTGCTTTGGTAAAGACATACAGTCTTTAATCTATCAGTTAAATCGCAATGGGCGTTCCACCAATTTGCTCCAGTCGGTTTATAATATCAATGAGTACCAAAAAACCTACTTGATCGACAGAGCAGTACACGAAGCTGGCTTCAATTTCAACAATAAGTCGGTTGCCTTACTCGGCTTAGCATTTAAGAAACGCACAAACGACATGCGAGATTCTTCGGCGCTAAAGGTTGTTGAGTCTCTTCTCGCTCGAGGAGTTCGCTCAATCCGGGCCTACGATCCCTTGGCGATGGATGATGCTCAGCGATGGTTTAGTCCTGAAAACAACCACTTGTTCGACCGGATCAGCTATCATGCAACCACCAGTGAAGCGTTGCAGGGAAGCGATGCCCTCTTTATTTCAACTGATTGGGAGGAGTTTCGCGGGTTATCAAGAACAATCCAACAGGCAGTTCAGCCTCCTTATCTCATCATTGACGGCAGACGGATGATCCCTGATTATGATGTCCTGGTTAACAGTGGCTACGAATATTTGGCCGTCGGTGGCTCCTTAAACTCTCCTGATGCTGGCGACATCACAAGTGCGAATGGAGCAGGGACCAATGTAGCTCAGACAACCGTTAGTGAGGGGAGTTGATTGAATAATTTCACCTCACGCCAATACAATCGGTAACAGTCTGCTCGTATCAAGGATAGACTGTTTCTGGGCAACATCGCTTACAACAAGAAATATCCCACCTACAGAAGATGATTAGTCCCACCTTTTACGCTGCAGTCACGTGGCGATGTTAAGCGCTTGTCGATTCCGGCAATTCACGTGGGCAAGTACAGTACCACCTCATTGGTGGACTTGATATCATGCGTTTCTCTTAGCATTATATCGAGTTATAATCCTGGTTTCCTCCTTCCATTAGCAGACGTGAATTATTCAATTTATGCGCCCTTCAACAACAAGGATTGTGCTAGACAACGGCTTAATAGTGATTTTACGGGAGTTACACCATGCTCCGGTTGTAAGTTTTTGGATCTGGTACAGGGTGGGTGGTCGAAATGAAAAACCAGGTATAACCGGCGCATCTCATTGGGTAGAGCACTTGATGTTTAAGGGCTCGCCTAATTTTCCCGCCGGAACGCTCGATCGAATGGTATCCCGGGAAGGGGGACACTGGAATGCCTTCACGACACATGATTTTACGGCCTACTATGAGACATTGCCGTCACTTCAAACTGACCTGGCCTTACGATTGGAAGCCGACAGGATGACTGGCGCGATAATGACTGAGGAGGATGTGGAAGTCGAGCGTAGCATCATTCTCTCGGAACGGCAGATGTATGAAGATCAACCAACCTTCAAACTGGGCGAAAAATTGGCCATCGAAGCGTTTCATGTTCATCCTTATCGCCATGAGGTGATTGGCGATGAGGTTGATTTATATTCTATGACTCGCGATGATCTTTTCCGACACTACAAAAGCTACTATAAACCATCCAATGCCGTGGTCGTCGCAACCGGAGATTTCGATAGTAAGGCGATGGTTTCTCGTATAAGAGAGTTGTTCGATGTCATTCCAGCAAGTCCAGCACCTCCTCCTGTGCAAACATCTGAACCCCAGCAGCTAGCTGAACGAAGGGTAACGGTGCATGGGTCGGGTGAAACCGCCTATCTAGCTTATGCGTTCCACACACCGGCGGCGACTCATCCTGACTTCTATCCACTTGTATTGCTCAACGCAGCGTACGCTGGTGGAAGCAGCCTCGGGTTTTTTGGAGGTATAACCAGTAACAAAAGCTCTCGACTATACAAATCGTTAGTAGCCACTGACATGGCGGCGGCCGTGTCAGGCAATATTTCCCCCACCCTTGATCCCTACTTGTATATTATTTCCGCAATTTCGCGACCTGGATTCAAAATGGAAGATCTCGAAGAAGAGTTGGAGAATCAACTAACCCTGCTTGCTGATAAACCAATAACCCAAAGTGAGCTCGACAAAGCTCTTAAGCGAGCAAGGGTACAATATGTTACGGCTGGAGAAAGCGTGACTGGGCAAGCTCAAATGTTGGGCATGGCCGAAGTAGTGGGTGGCGACGTGCATTGGTATGAAAAGACGTTAGAAGCCATTAGAAAGGTATCTCTTGATGATATCGATAGGGTCCGTGACCTATACTTAAGAAAAGAAAATCGAATCGTTGGCATATATGAACCGAGCGGAGCAGTTTGACACAAAACCATGTTAAACAGGACATCAATATTTCTCCTTTTGGCAGTTATCTTCCTTTTTGGTTGTCAATCGACGGCCGTTCCCACAGAAACCTCATCAGATAGTGAACAAACGGATCTTGACCGTCTAACCGCTGAAATTACAGAGTCAATTGCAAATGATCTGAGCGAGTCTATCGATTCAGAAACAACTGTATCATCGCCCGTTAGGCAAACTACTTCCGCGACGAAGGAAATTAAGGTGGATGAAACCATGGAATCAAAATTGGCTGATGCTGATGTAGAATTTGTCCGGGCTGTCTTATCTCCGGAAGGAAAGTGGACCTTCTCAGTCACTGTCCGTCACCCAGATACAGGATGGGAGGATTATACAGACGGTTGGGATGTAACCACGGTCGATGGAACTGTCTTGAAGGTCAATGCCGCTGATCGCTTCACCCGCCTGCTACTACATCCTCACGAGAACGAGCAGCCGTTTACGCGAAGCCAATCAGGCATTCTGATCCCAGAAGAGATTACGCAAGTAATCATTAGAGCTCATGATCTTGTAGATGGATATGGCGGCCAAGAAGTGACGATTGATCTATCATCTTCATCTGGTCCCGGCTATGAGGTGGAACGCCGCTAATAGGACGACTCGAATGGGCGAAACCTGGAAAACTATATGGTACTTTACTCACTTCTTCGACAAGATCCACTAGGCAATTCGCTCGGATTGAGGCAAAAAATCTAAATGTCTTATCCTGGTCCAGAGACAATTCATCGTCATATGCTCGACAACGGGATCATCGTACTCATCTACCAAAATCTAGCGGTTGAGACAGTTGTGATTGAGGGTTTAGTGCGGGCTGGTTCGCTGACCGAAACCAGGGAGCAAGCTGGATTGGCAAGCTTCACGGCCGAGATGCTGACCAGAGGTTCTGAGCAACGCACATTTGAACAGATATACGAAGACATTGAATCGGTCGGCGCTTCAATACATTTTAGCGGCGGAAGGCACGTATCAGATTTTTATGGCCGAGGTTTGGCAGAAGATTTGGATCTATTGCTGGAGCTAATCTCCGACTGTTTACAACACCCGACATATCCAGAAAACCAGGTCGAAGCCGTGCGGGGAGAAATACTTTCAAGCCTTGATATACGAGCTGACGATACCGAACAGATGGCTGCTTTGGCTTTTCGCGAAAAACTCTTTCAAGATCATCCATATGGCCAGAGTATTGACGGTTATCACGAATCGATCAACAGCTTGAATAGAGAGCATCTATTGTCCTTTCACAATGCTAATTATGGACCCGCGGGCATGATTCTGACAGTAGTGGGTCGGGTCGAGCCTGACGAAGCGCTGAATAAAATCCAAAATATATTTGGCAGCTGGCTGGCGGCGAGCCAAGAACCGCCAGTAATTTTGCCCGCCAGAAGACCCACATCTATTGAGCGAACTCAAGTGAAGATGGCTCATAAAACACAGACCGATATCGTTCTTGGCTTGCCAGGACCGTTACGTGTCGCCCCCGACTATCTGGAGGCAAGCTTGGCTAATACGATCTTAGGCGTGTTTGGCATGATGGGACGTCTAGGCCAGGTTGTACGGGAAGAAAACGGTTTGGCCTATTATGTTTACAGTCATCTCCAGGGCAGTTTAGGTCCGATGCCCTGGTACGTGGCTGCCGGTGTAAAACCTAAGCATGTGGAGCGGGTTATAGATTTCATTTTGCAGGAGATAGATCGCCTACGTAACGAGCCAGTTCACTCCCATGAACTGGCCGACTGTCTATCTTTTCGAACAGGATCAATTCCCCTTGGCCTGGAAACGAGTGATGGATTGGCAATCATGATAACGGATATGGAGTTATTTGGTCTTGGTTTAGATTACCTGCAAAAATTGACCGAGAGAATGTATAGTTTAACACCAGAGGCGGTTCAGGCGGCAGCATACAAGTATCTAAGCTCAGATCAATTAACTATTGCCGTTGCCGGTCCAGATGATTAAACGCCGTATAATTGACGATAGATGTTGGCATTTTTCAGAATTGGAGCATTAAGACCAACTATGAGTATACTTGCAACCGGCATCGATATGATTGAAATTGATAGAATCGAACGTGGGGTATCCAGGCATGGAGATCGGTTTCACAATCGTTTCTTCACCCAACAAGAAATTGCTTTCTGCGAAGGACAAGCTTCCAGGCTTGCCGGCCGATTCGCCGTTAAAGAGGCAGTCGCAAAGGCGCTTGGAACTGGCATCGGCGATTTCAAGTGGACCGACGTGGAAATCGTTTGTGATGGCCGAGGAAAACCGGAATTAGTGTTGCACAATCAAGCTCGGGATATCGCCTCAGCTCAAGGGCTATTGAAGTGGTCAATTAGCATATCTCATACAGACACTCATGCAATCGGAATGGCGGTCGCAATAGGAGAGCTATAAATTCGAAGGTGCTTTCGTCTTGGACTAAATATTTAAGACGGGCAACCATCGACGAAGTGCGCGATGAAGAAAAATCGCTCAGAGAGGCTTAGTACAGGATAATATTAGCGCTAAGTAATTTTATTCGGGCTTCGTAATTACATTGAGAGTTCGACTATGACTTATTGGAAAAATGATGACAACATTAAAATCTATTTTGAGTTGTATGACCAGCATCGAGCAAGCCAGACTTTACTGTTGCTGCCCGGTCTATTAGGAACGGTTAGTAGTCAGTGGCAAATATTTGTTGAGCATTTGGCTTCCCGATATCGTCTGCTACTTGTGGATTTGCGCGGGCATGGGCGCTCCGAAATGGTGGAATCTGCTTTACTTCCCGATCGAATCGTTCAAGATATTATCGGTCTATTGAACCATTTAGGGATTGAATCCGCTCATGTCAGTGGTTATGACATGGGCGGATACCTGGGCTTAATGCTTCATCTATTTGAGCCGAGACGCGTCGAAACACTTTTTATGCATGCCACAAAATTCTATTGGAGCGAGTCGAGCGCCACTTCAATGAGACAGCAACTTGAGCCAGATACCATACAGCTCAAGGCGCCTGCCTTTGCCGATGCCTTAGCTCTTGAACATGGTGGGTCACGCTGGCGGTCGCTGGTCAGACAGGCAGCAGATCTTATATCTTACCTTGCTGTTCATGGTTTAACAGAACGAATGGCGGCATCGGCTCAGTGTCCGATAATGGTTAGTGTTGGTGACCGGGATGAGCTCGTACCGGTACAGGAAGCATATCGACTAAGCAAGACGCTTTCATTCGGATCTTTGCTGGTTGTGCCCAGGACCAGTCATCCGTTCAACACAATAGACGGTTCTTTGCTCTTAACTGCAATGCTAAACCACCAACAAGGAAACTCTGGGTAGCTTAACAAAGACGAAGAATCCATTTCAGGGTTAAATCTTTACAAAGTCGGTCTTGACAACTTGAGTTTGAAGCAGGTTCGGAAGTGTTTTCCGTGCTAAATTTACGAGAATCAACTTTGTATGGCTTCGTTTTTTTGCCCTGGGGCCAATTCTTGATGGCCCAAGACTAATGATACGACTGTAATCCTTATATACTAAGTCCGTATAGCCAAATCCGAACTAGCCTTAGCCTCGAAGACAGGAGTGATCAAGCTTACTATGAAAGCATCGCTATTGGCCGTATTGGCCCATCCAGACGACGAATCATACGGTATTGGCGGTACTTTGGCCCGCTACGCAGCTGAAGGAGTAGCGGTATCTGTTGCTATTGCCACTGATGGGAGTGCGGGTTCGATTGACAAGAATTGGAACGGTGACCACTCGCGTCTGATCGAAGCTCGGGAGAAAGAGCTCCAACAAGCCTGCCGTGTATTGGGAATTAATTTAATCACCTTCGGTTATCAAGACTCGGGATACATTGGCGATCCGGCGAATAACGATCCAGCGGCGTTTATCAACTGCGATGAGCAAGAAGTAACCAGCCGTATTGTTCGACTTATTCGGGAACTCCGGCCCCAGGTTGTGATCACCCATGATGAAACTGGGGGTTACTTTCACCCAGACCATATCCAATGTCACAAGCTTACGACGGCTGCATTTTTTGCGGCCGGTGATTCAATGAAGTTTCCAGAGCCTGGGCTAGCGCCTTACCAGCCTGAACGACTTTACTACAGTGCCTTTTCTAATCGCTGGGTCCGGATAAGCATTTTAATGCTGCGTCTGAAGGGCAAAGATCCGAAGCGTGCTGGACGAAATCAGGATATTGATCTTACGCAGATTGGCGTCGACCCTGAAAAAATTACGACCTCAATCGACTATCGTCGCTATTGGGATGTTAAAAAAATGGCTAGCGCAGAACATGGAAGCCAGGGTGGCGGCACGACCTTCGGCCGTCAATTTCCACAGTGGATTCAAAAGCAGTTGTTCGGCAAAGAGAGCTTCATTCTCGCCTCACCTCCTCCCGCACGGGGCTATCGCGAAGACGATCTTTTCAATTCCCAACTCTCTCAGATCGCTCAACCATCTCCACCTACCGCCGGCAAAAAAGTGCGATGAGTATAGGCGATGAAAACGTAACTGGTATCTAAAATCTCATCCCCTTGACGACCCCCTAAAGCATAGATTCGTGTCTCGACATTAACGACGCCTAGATCATGCCAACTGGTTAAGCTATTACTCATCGGCATTTCGATAGAGCTCCATTCGTCTGTTAGCAGGTCATAGATCTCTCCAAAGGGCGTCTCTGTGATCTCGGTACCGCCTAAGATATATAAGGAATTATTATTGACTACTGCAGAGCCTGCTCCAAAACGAGCTTGACTTGGTTCCGGGCAGAGAAACCAGGAATCCTGCTGTAAATCAAAGTATTCACACGTGGTCAAACCAGATTGGCCATCCCAACCACCGACGACATAGAGGCGATCTCCAACAACACCACCAGCGGCTTGGGCTCGCGGCTGCCTTAAGGGCGGAAGAGAGCGCCAGGCATCGCCTTCCGGATCATAAACAAGTGCACTGTCCAGATAATCCTCTCCATCCCACCCCCCAAGGACAAACAGGTTTTCTCCATCAGCAAGAACTAGACTGCCAGCGATAGGAAATGGCAGAGGCGCAATCGGTCGCCAGGCGTCATTGGCCGGACTATAGGCCTCCACTACAGCAGTTGCCCGGCCGTCAGCCAAGCGACCACCGGGTACAAATATTTCGCCAAAAAGAACCGCAGCAGAGGTATCGGTTGCAGCGGTCGGTTTAGCAGCGGAAGAAAACCATCGCTGTGAGTCTGTCTCGAATATATCGACCAGGTTGACCACACCGGCATCCACTTCACCACCAATTACATAAAGATCCAGTCCAATGGTTGCTACAGCCATATTTGCCCTTTCCGTTGGCAGGGGCCGTGTTATATACCAGTTGCTGGTGCCCAGCCGCTCTTCGGTAAACGCCTCGGCCGTACTCTGTAATTCTGCGGCCTGAATTGATGAATCGTTGTTAATCAAGATGATCCCGGCGATAACACCGGCCGAAATAACAAGAAAAGCTATTAAGCCAAACAGAATCCAGCGCCAATTATATTTGACCTCAGATTCAACGGTATCGGTCAGTACATAGCCTTGGTCATTCGTTTGACTTCCAGCACTAGGGATGTATGGCCGTTCATTTTCTGGCTTAGGTTCAACACCCGGCACCGTCAGCAAGCCCTGTTGAATAGCCACAGTGGTTGCCTCGGTTCTAGAGGAAACGCCTAATTTTGTGAATATATTGCGGAGGTGAACTTTAACCGTATTGGGGCTAATGTCGAGGGTCTGGCCAATCTCCCGATTTGTTGAACCATCTGCTAGGCATAAGAGAACCGCTAACTCGCGTTCGCTTAGTGATTCTCCTTGTTCGGCCATTCTCGATAAAAATCCTTGATCCAGGGGTATTAGTTATCTGGTGAAGCTTGTGGTAACGAACCCTCGAGTGAAATAGTTCCACTAATTGGAGCTTCTGGTGTCGGCGTCGCTTCCAAACACTGGCTTCGCGCCGAGTTCAGCTTTTCACTAACCGCAGTGTCATTGTCAATGCGGTAGGCCTCGGCGTATATCTCCTCTGCAGGGCACCAATCGAGAGCAACAGCCCATTGATCACCGTAGAAAATCAAGGCATCGTGTAATTTCGTACAAGCATTTTGATAAAACGGCGCTGCCGCGCAAAGACCACGAAAATAGGAAATCGAAATTTCCCAATCAACACCGTAATAACTAATGCCCAGAAGATATAATTCGGCCCATACTCGCTGATCCTCAGCTTCCGCAGGTAAATCGCCAAGCTTTTCAGCTCGTGAGAAATAGAAAATGCCCAGCTCAACCTGATCTCCCATTACTAATTCTTGTCCCAGGTTTAGGTATGCGTTGTAGAGCATGGCATCGGTCTCGCGACGCCTGTAATCGGGATTTTGGGACTGAAAACTCGTAATAAACGAAACTGCAGATTGCCAATCTTGTTCACCGATCAGTTGCTCCATATTAGAAAATGTTTCCACCAATACATCGTCCACCACTGGACTTTGTTCACCAACATCAGATTTCGTTACTGTTGGGAACGGCGTTGGCGGGGCAATACTTTGGACATTTTCTTGGGTTATCTGCAGAAGTGAAAGGGCTTTTGAGTGGTCTGGATCGCGCTGCAAGATCCACTCCAGCCGCTTCGCAGCCAACGGGTAGTTGCCAGCCTCAATATCTTCTTCAGCGGAGTTAATCTGCTTCTCCAATTCATCTTCGAAGGCCTGCTGAGCACTCTCGGACTTTATTTCTTGGCCCCTTTCCAAGGCAAAGAATGTGGTAAATCCATAAACGCCTAGCAAAACAGCCATAACGATAAAAACAATGCCTAGAATACGAAAGAAACGTTGGCGAAAAGCCCAGTTCTTATTTGATTTTGGCTGACCGTCCTCTTCGGGTAAATCTTCTGGCAACTTTTCCTGATCTTCCATGGTACTTTGTAGTTACAAATTAGACGGCAAATCCTGTTCAATAGCTCCGACTTCATGCTCCTGCCCCAGTGAGTATACTGTAATGCCCACACGGGTAAAATAAACAACTCATGAGAGGCCAACAATTATGTTTTTCTTCCGAAATGGTTCTCAGCAGACATCATTTTGCGATAGATTTCCACGGTACTATCCGCTACCTGCCCCTGAGTGTAGTTTTTTACAACTCGCTCACGCCCTTGATTGCGTAATTGCTCTAACAATTTTTCATCGCGAAGTAATCGTAGCATGCGATCGTATAAGGCATCCTCATCATCCTCGGGAAAAATCAGTCCGGCCGAATCGATAACATTTGGAATCTCACCACTATCCGAACCAATAACAGCAACGCCACAAGCCATGGCTTCCACCAAGACTCTGCCAAACTGTTCTTTCCAATTAGGTAAAGTGCGCGAAGGCAGGATCATTACGTCTAATTGGGACAAATAGGTTGGCATTTGATCGGAGGGAATAATGCCATCGAAGTCAACACGATCGGAAATTCCAAGTTTGCTAGCTAATTGGGCAAGTGAAGCTTTTTCTGGTCCATCTCCAGCAATTCGCAAGCGCCAAACTCCCGGCAAGCGAGCGGCCGCCCTTATGATTAAATCGACTCCTTTTTCCGGGACCAAGCGGCGGCCGGCAGAGCCAAAAATAAAACCGCGCCCGCTATCCCTGTGCTCTATGATATCAAATTGATCGGGCTGAACTCCAAATTGAGGGATTACGGCATAAGGTCCAGCATAACCTTTCTTTTGCCAGACCCCCACAGAGGCTTTATTACCCATTATGGCATAGTTAACATTGGCTAGGTTTTGCGTCTCCATTCGACTGAAAGGAAACGGGTAGTTATGATAGATATTCTGCCAGGAAAAGAACAAGCTTCTAATGCCTAATGACTTCGCTTTTCGAACGGCCAACCAGGTAGCCAAATTATAGGGTTCCTCATCCATATGCAGGATATCCGGGCTCAGTGTTTTTAATCGGTCAGTCAATCGCGGATAATAGTGCAAGTGAAATTGACCATTGAACCGGAGCGGATCTACCAGCAATTGATAGCCTTTCGTGTGGCTTCTTTCCAGATAAATCGGTCCTGCCGGATCTAGCCAAACTGGTGGCACAATTACTGTCAACTCGACATCATCGTGTTTAGCAATTGCCTCTAGCTTCGTTTGGTAGGCTCCTACCAAGCAAGCCTTAGAAACTAATAATACATGCATTTCTTTTGGGGAATTCTTTTTTTTTACGGATACAGCTGTTGCCGAGCTTGATCTGCCTCCAGCACTTCAACATGGTCGCAAACAGTCAAGCCGGCCCGGCTTGTTAAGCTTGTCTACAAGCAATATCGTCGACGGAAATTAGTCGATAAATTAAGCTGGTTAATCCGTGTGCAATATGAAATTCAGCCGGAAAAACAGCTTGAAAATTGGGGCCATTTACTCGATTAATAGGCCGTTTAAGATAGTTGACACGGGATCGTATTTTGCTATACTTGCGCTGTTTTGACAACCACGCGTCGGGTTGAACGTCACAGGGAAAGCTTATACCGCCCATCCCGTTGGGGATGGGCGTTGTTACTGTTAGCGATAGTTGTGGCAGCAGTCCTCAGGTTCTGGCAATTGGGCCAGATTCCTCCTGGTCTTTATCGGGATGAGGCTATTAACGGACTTGATGCGCTTAAGTTAATAACAGGACAGAGTCAAGAAGAAAGTCCTTTCTACTTTGCGGGCAACAATGGTCGTGAGCCATTGTTTGTATATCTTACTACTTTTTCAGTCTATTTATTTGGTCGTTCTGTTCTGGCTGTACGCCTGGTAGCGGCCATCATTGGCACCTTGACAACTTGGTTCACCTACAAACTGGCGAAATCTTGGTTCGGACAGGAAGTTGGCTTGCTTTCGGCTTGGGTTTGGGCAATTACAATATGGCCTATCCATTTGAGTCGAATAGGTTTACGACCTATCCTGTTGCCATTGTTTTTGGCCAGCACCTTTTGGCTGGCTACATTAGCCTATCGTCAAGAAGGAAGCGGCCAAAGGTTCGGTCGAAGTTCGATCTGGCTGTGGTTTATGACTGGTGTGGCTTATGGGGCCAGTTTTTACACATATCTGGCAGTCAGATTTACGATTTTGGTCATAGCCCTGTTGATCGTTTATCTGATTCTAAGCAAACGAGCCAAACCGCTGTGGCCTGGTATCCTCTGGGCAGCCCTGGGCACGACGATTATTATAGCTCCTTTAGCGTTTCTAGTGGGGCAACAAACTGAGTTATTATTCGCTCGAGCAGGTCAAGTATCGATTCTTAATCCGGATATTAATGGTGGTGACCTACTCGAAACGCTGTGGCGGCAAGGTTGGAAGAGTATAGGACTGTTTTTCATCGAAGGTGATACGATAGTCCGGCATAATCCACCAGGTCGCCCGGTGTTTGATTTGATATTGTTAGTGCCTTTTATGGCAGGACTTATCTGGTGTATCAAACACTGGCGTAATACAGCGGCGGTGACTGTTCTTTTATGGGTTGGCATCATGCTCGGTCCGACTTTGCTGGCAGAGGATGCACCTCATTTCTTAAGGGCAGTCGGCATATTGCCTGCAGTGGTCGTGCTTCCAGCGATAGGTTTATCTTTGTTATGGAAATGGTCCAGATTACCGTCTGGTCTGGGTCAAGTATTGGCGATTGGATTGCTTGTTGCTAGCTTAGCAGTGTCTTTAAATGACTATTTCATTAACTATAGTAAGCAACCACAGACAGCATACTTGTTTGAGGACGCGGCGCGGGACCTAAGTGAACAGATCATTAGCGAAGATGAAAACGCTACTATTTACCTAGACCGTCGCTTTTGGGACGGTTGGCCTAGTATCCGTTTTTTATTAGATTCGGAACGGCAAGTCTCATTTTATCGTCCTAATGAACTAGAGGGTATCAAGATCAGTCCACCTTCCGTTGTTTATGCTTGGCCATATGATGGTATTCGAGAGGTAACCGGAGCTATTTCCTCACCTGCTCAAGTATCCGGACAATCTGGCAGTCTGGCTAAGGGTGACTTGGAAGTAGTACCGTACCCGCTGTACGTTCGGCACGAAGTGGACCAGTCTGACACAAGGCCTGTATTGGCTAACTTTGACAATTCCATACAATTGCGTGGCGCCGAAGTTCAAGAACTCGGCGCCGGTCAATTACTGGTCGATCTCTATTGGTCGACCGAATCGATGATTGAGGATTCGTTAATCACTTTTGTACATGTCTCGGAAAATGAGACTCGCCCGGGTGGGTTAGTGGGCCAAAGTGATAACATCCCAAGTCGCGGTAATTGGCCAACACAATGGTGGCGCCCAGGGTTGATAATTCATGATCAACACATTGTGACCTTGGAGGGCAGTTATGATGAGAATCGACAAGAGATACTTATAGGACTCTACAAAGTCGATTCGCTCGAACAACTTCCCTTGGTCAATGACACAGGAGCATCGATCGGAGACACCTGGCTGTTGCAGCCCTAGTGAATAGGCTGTAAACAGAGGAGAGAGAACATGCGAAAAGTGCGTATTATTACGATGAGTATTATTGGGGTTATCGTTATAGTGTTGGCTTTATCATTAGCCAATGGTTTGGCGATAGCTCAAGGCGAAAATCTGCTTACAAATCCCAGCTTTGAGGGACAATATTCTAGTTATACTCCCGAGACACCTGCCGAAAATGCAGATTGTACACTTGGCATTTGTACGACTGCCCAAATGGCCCCAGGCTGGAAACCATGGTGGATCAAAGAGCGGCCGACTGACGTAAATCCAGAGTACAAGCCGGCAACCCAAGATGTATCCGGTGGCCGTGTGCGCAGTGGCGATAGAGCAGCTCAATATTTTTCATTCTGGAGTACTCATAAGGCTGGATTACGCCAAACGGTAACTGTTCCGGCGAATTCTGTGGTGCGATTCAGCATCTGGGGACATTCATGGCTAACCGAAGCCGACGGTACCTTTCTTTCTGATCGAGGCGGAACGCCAAACATGCGGATTGGTATCGACCCTAGCGGTGGAACAAATCCCTATGGACAATCCATTGTTTGGTCAGATTACCTTCAGGTGTACGATACTTACCAACAATTCTCAGTGCAGGCTCAGGCCATTGGGGACAAGGTAACGGTGTTTACTTTTTCGGCGCCGAGCGTTAATCCAAACAGCCCAGAGTATGGCTTCAAACACACTGACATCTTTTGGGACGACGCCTCCTTGGCGGTCATAGGTGCTGGGTCAGCGCCCGTCGCCGCGCCATCAGGTGGCGAAGGCGGTGACACAAGTCAAGCCCCAGCAGCCGCTGTGCCAGCAGTCAGAACTTCTATCGATCCGACGGCAACACCAAATGCCGAGGGCATCATCTATTCCGAAGTCAGATCTGGTGATTCTATTTGGGCTTTAGCAGCCAGAGCTGGCATAACACTTGACGAAATTTTAGAACTCAACGAACTCACTAGGGATGACGTGGTGCGCGCCGGCGACTTGCTTATTGTGGGACAGGGTGAGCCACCTGCTGAGCAGCCAGCTGCTGAAGAAGCCAGCGCCGAAGACCCGGAAAACAACCCAACTACAGAGGTAATTGAACAAGCCCCAAGCGAGGATGAATCAGCCGCAATCACACCGGAGGCGGTTAGCTCACCCGATGAGTTGGCAGTCGTGGATGTTGACGATACCGATGTTTCTATCTGCCTGACGGCCTACGATGACAATAATGAAAATGGGGTCTTAGATGGGGGCGAATCGCTGCGACCAGCTGTCGCCTTCACCATTTCTGACGGCCGGTCAGTCGTGAGTAACTATATCACTGATGGAACCAATGAACCGTTTTGTATCCTTGGCCTTGATCCTGGTACCTATCGAGTTAGTAGATCGAGTCTTCCGGCTGAAGTCATGACAACCCCTGGGGATCAGGCCGTTTCACTGTCGCGCGGAAGTACACTTAATCTTTACTTCGGCAGCTATTTGGGGGATCAATCCTTAACTGAGGATGATCTGGAATCACAAGCTGGAGACGTCAGTTCCAGTGAGGGCATTACAAACAATCCACTCGTGATGGGGGCTCTAATTGCTGCCTTTCTCCTATTAATTGCTATTGTTGTAATTATTTTTGTCGGGCGTCGTCGCGCTGCCAACTAAATGCAGTTTCGAAATAAAATAAATTAGCCATGAGGATCAATACATCTACCTAGGAAACCTTCATTATGAGAAATATTAAGCCGCTTCATGTCTATGGCCCGATCCTGTTACTGGCAATCCTATTCTTTTCTTTGACTCAGTCGACACCGGCTGGTGCTGCTCCGGAAAGGCAAACAAATATTTTGCAAAATCCGGGATTCGAGGAACCATATAGTGGCGGTACCGCTCAGTCATGGTCACCGTGGCATCAGGAGCTAAACTCAAACCCGAAGCCCGCAAACTGTAGCGAGCGTTATTTAGTACGGCCGTCTTGGTCGCCTGAACTGGCCAGTGCGGGGCTAATTCTGGAGGGCGCAAGATCCCAGCACGTCGGCAACAGCTTCGATACATGGCGTGCGGGGGTAATGCAGACGATCAGCGTCAATCCCGGATCGACCTATCGCTTGACATTTTCGTCAACCGGTCGAACTTCAAATGATCAATATCCGGCGCCATCGGATAGCTCGGTCAACCTTGGTATTAGAGGAGGCATAGATCCAAATGGCAGTGGTGTGTGGAGTGACGCCGATGTTGTTTGGGGCGCTTCGGGCTCACCCCATATGAGTGGCAGCACAGGAAATTGGCAGCAATTCAGCGTCGAGGCAACGGCCACGGGCTCGCAGATTACTGTATTCGTCCAAGGGGACACTGGGGGCGCAAATCAGTGCCGAAAACATCTGGATGTTTGGTTTGATAGTGCTCAGGTTATCGAAGTAGGCCCACCCCCTACAAATACACCACCACCTCCGCCACCCCCACCCCCCCCAGCCAGTTGCGACAAATACGCCGATACCGCCTACGGCAACGGCTACTCCAGAGGTATCTCCGACAAATACTCTGGTCCCGTCACCCACACCTACTGATACTCCTGTTCCACCAGAGACAGGAGCCATTTGCGCCAACGCCTTTGCCGATGCCAATCTGAACGGGCAACGGGATCCAGATGAGGGCTTTATGGCCGGAGTAAGTTTTACAGTGGCCCAGGAAGGCGTAGTCTTTGGACCTGGTGTCTCCACGGGAACTGATATACCGGTGTGCTTCGAAGAATTAGAGGAAGGTGCTTACCTGGTGGCCCAGGAAGTGCCACGAGGGCTGGTGATGACCACGGCGCAGAGTGCGACCGTAGAGGTAAATGCGGGATCGACGGTTACGTTGGAATTTGGCAGCTGGTTTAGGTCAGAAACGGGAGAAGAAATAGCAGATTTGACGCCAACTGTAACAGGTGGTGACTCGTCTTCTTCAGGCGGATCCTCGGGCAATGATGGCGGCAGCATTTTGGCTATCGTTGGGCTGGGGGCGATACTGTTGGCGATCTTAATGTTGGGCGTATTAATCTTTATTCTTGTGCGTCAATCACGTGATTCCGCCACTTAATCACGACCACCATGATACCTGACCCATTTGGCGATATAGGGCGATGGTCTCGTCACGCATCTCGCTTCTTGCTTCTCGATTAACTGCTCGAGAAAACCGCAAACTTCTTTTTTTTGCGGCCGCCCTGCTGATAGCCGGAACGGCCGCCTTGCCTCTCTTTGGCCAGACGGGGTTGCTCAATACTCGTGGCGGTGGTGACAGCCCCTTTCTCCTGCAAAGGCTACAACAATTAACGATTGCCTTGTCTGACGGACATTTTCCCGTTCGCTGGATGCCTGATGCCAATTTTGGTTACGGTTACCCCTTTTATAACTATTACGCGCCTCTTTCAATCTATATCGCAGCTTTTTTTCGACTCTTGGGTTTCGCCTTTGTACCAGCCATTAAGCTGGCCCAACTGGCCGGTTTTCTGGTGAGCGCGGGGGCGATGTTTGCTCTCGGCCGTCGCTGGTTTGATAATAATTGGGCTGGATTGTTAGCGGCCGGGGCCTATACCTTTGCCCCCTTTCACATGGTCAATGTCTATGTGCGTGGAGACTCTTTGGCCGAATTCTGGGCCATGGCTTTTTATCCTGTCATTGTCTTATCTATTGATCTGCTGCTCAGCAAATTCAAAATAAGCATGGTGGCAGAACCGGCAACCAAACTGAAGTCGGAAATTGATACTGAGCAGAACAATCATCCCGGGCTCCATACCTCATCTACTCGAAAAGCTATGGCCATCTTGGCTTTGCTATTCGCCTCGCTAGTGCTGAGTCACAATATCTCTGCTTTGATCTTTACTCCCTTTATTCTCCTGTTTATCGCCCTCGGTTTCATAACCTATGCGCCGAAGCCTTGGCGATATAGAAGCTCTTACCTGGCTATCCTTCTACGCCCTTTCGCGGCTTTAATATTTGGATTAGTCATTTCAGCTTGGTTTTGGCTGCCTGCCTTAGCCGAACAGAATCTTGTTCAGCTTGATCCCATTACCACGGGATATTTTCATTTCAGTAATCATTTCAGATCGAGCGCTCTAGTTCAATCAGGGGTGCTGTTTGATTATAACGTTGAGAACGGGCGAGCGTTCAGTATGGGCTTGGTGCAGACGCTATTGGCTGTCGCCGGATTGCTTGTTTTATTGACTGTTGGAGCAAAGAAGAAGTCATCAAAAGAACTGGAGTCAACTCCGCCAAAGGTGACCGTCGGTTACAGAGTATTTATGGTTGTCGGTCTGCTGGTTGCGACTTTCATGATCACGCCCTTGTCAAGATATCTCTGGGAACAGTTACCTTTGCTACCCTTTGTTCAGTTCCCCTGGCGTTTTTTGTCGGTTCAAGCTTTTTTCGTTTCCCTGACGACAGCCAGCTTAGCCCTATTACCAGGACGGCGAATCTTGGTGCCAAGCCTTCTGATAGTATTTATGCTATCAAGCCTGGCCGATCTAAAGCCCGAATTCTTGCAGCTATCGGATGCTGATGTGAGTTCTGAGAGATTAGCTCAATACGAGTGGTTTACCGGCAACATTGGAACCACGGTAAGCGCCGAATACTTGCCAGCTACGGTAATACCGCGAACATTTACCAGCGATTGGTTAAATGTTGGCCAGCGAGATTCGGTACAGACCTTGTCAGGCGATCTCTTTTCATCCGAAATCATCGAACGACAGGCAGTTAAGCAACAGTGGCTGTTCACAACTGCGTCTGACAGCGCCAAATTGACAATTCCAACAATTGACTGGCCCAATTGGGAAGAATCACCTGATCAAAAAAACTTGATTGTTGGCCCAGCTTCAGGTTCAGGTCTTATTGAGATTAAATTACCCACAGGTGGACAAGAACTTGGTTTAATCCTGGCCCGCACCCCGGTTCGATGGCTGGGTGAGTTAATCGCGCTTGCAGGGCTGGTGATCTTAGTAATCTTTTTACGCCCCTGGCGGTCCATTTCTGGCAGGCAGATAGTGACAGTAGGGGCGATTCTGCTAATAATCGCTGTACTAACTCGACTCTGGCCCGAAAAAAACTATACGGATGGAGACTTGACCTGGGATTTTGCCCAGATGGCCTATTTAAACCATGCCGAAGATGGCGTTGCCTTCGAAAATGGAGCTGTCATAGGCTCCTATGAATATAGTGCAGACCAGGTAGCCGTCGGCGAACTATTGACGATCACATTAGATTGGGAAACGAGCGCCGATTCAGAAGCGAACCTTGCCTTATACACTCCGGCTATAAATCGTCATAAACGTACCCCATTTTTGGTTTCATTAGATTTACCAGTTAAAGTGGGTCAAGTCACATACCAACTTCAAATTCCTGAAAATGCCCCTGCCGGACTCTACCTTCCCCGTCTGACCATGGCTGATGCCCAATCCTTAACCCCGTCAGGTAGAAAACGAGGCGACTTATTTTTAAGGCCTGTTCGGATCGTCGACGATAATGAGCCCGCTTCGATGGAAGGGCGTTTGTTCGACGCCCGCTTATTGGCCATAGATATCCGGCCTTCTCAGGTATTGGATTTGCAGTTGCAGTGGGCGACAGCCGAATCTGTGACGGAAAACTTAAATTTCTCCTTGCGTCTGATAGATAATCAAGGGAGTGTGTTAACCCGGCTGGACAATCAGCCAGGCTTTGGGTTTTTACCGAGTAGCCTATGGCCCAAGGAAACGTGGGTTGACGATTGGCTGGCACTTCCATTACCGGACAATTTACTTATAGAGGAGGAACAAGCACCTTTAGCCCTTGTAGCTCATTTATATAATGTTGCTACCGGAGAGGTCGTTTTTACCAAACGACTGAGTGAATTACAAATACATGAAAATACTGCGCTAATCCAGGACGCCAGGGCAATAGCCAGGCCAAGTGAAACAATGCGGGAATTATCTGCAAAGTTTGTTGACAATACACCCGTAATCCGTTTACTGGGGTATGATTTTCAACATGATTCGGAGGCGATTGGGCTGAATCTTTACTGGGAGTCGCTTGATAATAACCTCAGAGATTACCACCACTTTGTCCATCTCATCGATCTAGTAAATGGTCAGATAGTGGCCCAACACGATGCCATCCCGCGAAATAATAGCTACCCGACCAGCCAATGGAGTAAAGGGGAAATTGTGGTCGATCCGATATTACTTAACCTCGAAGGTATTCCAACTGGTAGATATGCTATTTATATCGGATTATACCGACCAGAAGGCAACAACGCTCTGCGACTATCTGTGCTTGACGAAAATGCTCAGTCGGGAGCGGACGGTAGATTCCAGCTACCGGAGACCATAGAAATTGACGAAAGATAAAAATATCGACAATTTTTGATTGGCGGACCTTTTGTCGACTCCGGTCAATCGAACTTCTAATATCCGGCAATATCTAGGATCTCTGGAAACAAAGCAGTTATCAAAAAATAGAAAAGTTGAATGAGAATGCTAAGGATTTTTAACTTCCTATAAAACCTATTGGATGAGGCGAGCAGACGATAGCCCAACCACATTATTAATCAAGTTCAGCCATCTTAAATCGAAGATTTTGCAAAATAGGGTAATTAAGTATTTACTTCATTATAAGTTTTTTCTTATAATGGAGTGTATACTGGCAAACAATGAGGAGAATCTCGGTTAGCCAGTTCTCGCGATCGAGCTTTTTAGATATCGTACGTTGGCTGTAGTCAACAATGATTAGCGGCTAAGATAGTGCCTACTATGGAACAAATAAAACATCTAAACACAGCGGAACTTTTTAAGGTGCTGGGGAATTCGAAGCGCCTGAAGATCTTACGCCTCCTGATGCGCCAACCGGCCACACTCTCACATTTGAGCAAAGAACTATCAAGTTATCCTTCTCAGGTTCGACACCATTTGAAACAATTAGAAGCAGCCGGACTCGTTAAACTAACTCGGACTCAGGTTGTTAGAGGTTTTGTGGAAAAATATTATCAGGCTACCTCCAGAGCGTATTTGGTAACCCGAGTCATTGTGCCCATGAGCGACAAAGATAGCTCAATCATGGCCTTCGGCAGCCATGATATAGCGTTAGAGTTGTTGGCAGAACAATTTTCAGAAACCAGTACAGGCAATAAACTTTTTTCGATTCCGGTTGGCAGCCTCGATGGCCTTATTGCTCTTCGCCAAGGCATTTGCCAGATTGCTGCCTGCCACCTTCTTGACACTAAAACCGGTAATTACAATTCAGATTTTGTACGCCATTTCTTTCCGGGCAAATCGATGAGATTACTGAATCTCACCTATCGACAACAAGGATTGCTAGTAAAGAAAGGAAACCCAATCTCAATTACATCCTTGACCGATTTGTCGCGTAAAGATGTGCGATTCATCAACCGGCAGTCAGGATCGGGCACCCGACTCTGGCTTGACCAGCAACTAGCCCTCCTTCAAATCGACCAGTCCACCATAAACGGCTATGAACGCGAAATCAATACCCATTCCCTGGTTGGCCGGGCGATTCAAAAAGGGCATGCTGATGTAGGAATCGGAGTTCAAGCGATTGCTGAACAGTTGACCTTGGATTTTATCCCTTTATTCGAAGAGCGTTTTGATTTGCTAGTCGCTTACGAATACCTGAGCGATCCCAAGCTTCAACCCATATTTGATTTACTGCAATCCGCACAATTACGCCAAGCGATCAACCACCTCGCTGGATATGACGCAGCTCGAACAGGTGACATGGTCGTTGTTGAGGGTTAGTAAAATCCGATGTACAGACCCGACCATTTCTGCTCCGTAGAGGATCGCCAGCCTGCTTAGACATGAATAGTTTCACAAAGGCTCATACGATACAAAAGATGAAATTATTAACTCAAGCAATTGGATTAATTCTTGGGGCAATTATCTTGCCAGTGATACTAATCGCCTGCAATTCAGAAAGGCAAAATGTAATTATTCTGGCAACAACAACCAGCACGCAGGATTCTGGATTACTGGATGAACTTGTGCCAACATTTGAGCAAAAAACCGGTTATGTGGTTAAAACAATTGCTGTCGGCACAGGCCAAGCCTTAAAAATGGGACAGCGGGGAGATGCCGATGTGTTGCTCGTACATGCTCCAGCTGCAGAGATGGTTCTAATGGACAGTGGTGATGCGATTGACCGACGTCTTGTTATGCATAACGATTTCGTTATTGTTGGTCCTCCCTCAGATCCCGCGAAGGTAAAAGGCCTTGACTCGCCTGCGGCCGCACTAGCCGCAATATTAGCTGGTGATGCGTCATTTGTGTCTCGTGGCGACGATTCAGGCACCCATAAGAAGGAATTAGCCATGTGGCAAGAGGCTGGCTTGCAGCCTGAGGGAGATTGGTATTTGGAGTCAGGGCAGGGAATGGGAGCCACATTACGGATTGCCTCGGAAAAGACTGCCTATACCCTCACTGATCGGGCAACATATCTTGCCCAGCAGCACACACTTGATTTGAGCATCGTGTTGGAAGGTGATCCTTCGATGCTAAATGTTTATCACTCGATGCGAATAAATCCAGCGAACTGGCCGTCCGTAAACGAGCCAGGCACGATAGCCTGGAGCGATTTCCTGGTATCTGAAGAAGGTCAGGACATGATTGCTGATTTTGGGCTCGAGCGTTTTGGTCAGCCTTTGTTCTTCCCGGACACAGGCAAACAAGAGTCTGAGCTTGGTGCAAGATAGCGCGGGTAGGTTATGGGGTTACTTCGTTCCATCCAGAAAGACGTTTTTCTCCAGCGATTGGCACCAGGATTCAACTATTAAAACACGACACTACAATCTGGAAAGTGCGAGAAGTCTAGGCCGGATCCGGCCGATTTCAAGGAATTGAATATGGATCTTATCTGGCAGGGCATCAGCCAAGCAATCGAATTATTATTAAGCCTGGATCCACAAGTATTGGAAATCACGCTTCTCTCCTTGCAACTCTCGGGTCTGGCTACAATTATTAGCATGGCCATTGGTTTGCCACTGGGTACTTTGTTGGCAATTGGCTTATTTCCAACTCGCCGATTCTGGCTCAGCATCGTAAATACGGGCATGGCATTACCACCGGTTGTGGTCGGATTGGGTGTGTCAATCCTCTTTTGGCGTAGCGGTATATTTGGTGGACTAGGGCTGATATATACGCCAGTGGCGATTGTGATCGCCCAGGTAATAATCGCTGTACCTATCGTAACCGGCCTGACGGTTGCCGCCCTGCAGAACCTCGATCCTCGATTACAGCTTCAACTTTATGGCTTAGGTGCTTCGCGAACTCAGGTGATTTGGCAACTATGGAAAGAATCTCGACTGCTCTTGCTAGCCGCACTAATGGCAGGATTTGGTGCCGCCATTTCGGAAGTTGGAGCAGTTATGATGGTCGGTGGAAATCTACTAGGCCACACTCGAGTCTTGACTACGGCAATTGTCCTGGAAACAGGGAAGGGAGAATTTGCGCCGGCTATTGCCTTAGGCGTTATTCTATTATTGCTCGCCTTCATGGTGAATACGACATTCACCTGGATTCAACAGCGGAGTTCGTAAAGATGAGCGAAATTTTGTCGATTCGCAATGTGATTATGCGTCGTGGCGACCGCGTTGTTTTGGATATCGAAGATCTTGCTCTTATCAAGGGGGAAGTCCTGACTGTAATCGGTCCGAACGGTGCGGGTAAGAGTACGCTATTGCTCGTCTTAGCTCGGCTGCTTAAACCAGACACGGGTCAACACTACTTTCACGGGGAGCCGATTCAAGGTCGTGATGACCTGGCTTTTCGTCGTCGGAACGGTCTGGTCTTACAAGCTCCTTTGTTACTCAAAGGTTCGGTTCTTGATAATGTCATGACTGGAATGAGATTTCGAGGGATTTCCAAAAAGGAAGCGGCAGAATCGGCCAAAATTTGGCTTAGGCGGTTCGCCATCAGTCATCTGGAGGATCGACCCGCAAGCCAATTGTCAGGAGGTGAGGCTCAAAGAACCAGCTTGGCCCGCGCTTTTACATTAGAACCGGAAGTTTTATTTCTAGACGAACCATTTAATGCCCTAGATACCCCAACCCGGACCAGGATATTGGCAGACTTTCAAGCTATTGTAGCTAACACCGGAATGACAACGGTCTTCGTCACTCATGACATGGATGAGGCTCTATTGTTAGGAGATAGAGTAGCCGTGTTGTTAGAAGGCAAGTTGCGCCAGATTGGTCCACCAGATGAAGTATTTGCTGCTCCGGCCGATGAGGGAGTCGCCGCTTTTTTGGGTGCAGATACGACAGTAGCCGGTCGGGTAAAGTCGAATGCCGATGGGACCGTGTTGGTTTCTGTCAACGATCAGCATGTTGAAGCTGTAGCCGATATTGCGGTCGGAAGAGATGTTATCGTCTTCTTAAGACCTGAAGACATCACCCTATGGGCGGACGAAGAATTACCTCCATCGAGCGCCAGGAACCGGCTTACAGGCCGAGTAATCAGAGTCGTTCCCAGAGGACCGCTCGTACACGTAACCGTTGATTGTGGTTTTTCGATGGGTGCCCTAATAACCCGTCCATCCTACCAGGAAATGGACCTGGATATTGGACGGCCGGTAACCGTAACTTTCAAAGCTAGCGCCGTCCATCTAATCCCTCGGTAAACTCTTGGCTCACCTCAAGTTATCAGCGCCATTTAAGACCTGAATCCAGATTACACTTTTAATGAATTCATGGCCCGCTCGACGCTGTGCTCGGGACTAACTTTAAACTGAATGTCAGCTAATTTTCCTTCGGGGTCAATGATGAAATGGCTGCGAATGATGCCCAAGTAGGTTCGACCGAAGTTAATCTTCTCACCCCAAACACCATAACTTTCAGCCACCTCATGGTCAGGGTCAGATAAAAGGGTGAAAGGCAAATTTCGTTTTTTCTTCCATTTGGCCAAATCAGCAGGCTGATCTGGGCTAACCCCTACGACAGTTCCCTCTGCTTCCTTAATGTCGGCGAAATTATCACGAAAGCCACAAGCCTGTCTTGTACAACCATCTGTATCCGCTTTTGGGTAAAAAAACAAGACCACCTGTTGACCCAAAAAATCGGAAAGTTTAATCTGAACGCCCTCTGAGTCGAGTAGTTCAAAATCTGGAGCCGTATCACCGATATTCAACACAAAAACCTCCATAAATAGCCATTATTCGTTATGTTAAGCTCGATTTTTTTTATTGGAGCGATTAATTGTAATCCAGGCACAACCTTTTATCTGTTGGCTTCTTCTGAATCCAAGTCAACTTGGGTTGCGGCGGCCGTCTTTAATTTAGGGAGAACTTGCTCATTGTAGGCGGCCAATAATTTTTGGATTATTAGGCCCGGTTTACCTTCACCGATCAGCTGATCGCCAATCTGGACAATGGGTATAAGCGCTCTTGAAGAACTGCTCAAAGCTGCCTCATCCAGCTCGGAGATAGCTGTAGACGAAATAGGTTCGTATTTTACCGGAATTGATAATTCGGCCGCTACCTGTAAGACAAGTTTCCTCGCAAGTCCCTCTAATACACCTTGACCGGCCGTCCAGAGCAAGCCATCCCTAACGGCATAAAAATTGCTGGTTGTGCCTTCCAATATGTATCCGTTCTGATCGACCATCAAACATTCGTAATATGTCGGATTATCTTCAAACCACTGGCGGCGTTGTAATACAAACTCCGCCTTTTTCACCAGGGGCTGTTGGCGATTTAGCTCGGTCGTTATGCCCACCTGAACGCCATTACTATACACGGTGTCAGGGATCGGTTCAAAAGGTCCCAAGGCAATCAGCAAGCGGCTCTTCGTGCCTAGCTCTAACGCCGGCTCAGCCAAAACATCTATAAGAATCCGAGCATCTGGCAAAAGGTATTCGGTACACACCTTGTGTAAGGAGCGGAGCAGATTTAGCTTGTCAAGCTGGTAGCTCCACCCCATTAGATCGCACGATCTTTCCAGACGCTCTATATGACCTTCTAGATCAAGAAATTTGTTATGCTGAAAGGTACATAAGGCAGTGTATACGCCGCTAGGCAGCTCATCAAAAATACGATGCACCGATCCGACATTATGGGCCAATGGTAGGGATAAGGGCCCATTATCTGTTACCGCGTATAACTGGATAGAGTCCATATCCTCTCTCAGTTTAGCTGGTTGATTCGCCAATCGGTGCCTCGGTTTGACCCTTCTTCGTGTTGGCTCGCTTAATGGCTAATTGCTCGAGAACTTCCCCGTGAGCGGCTCGATTCAAAGGGTAGCGCCAGGCCACAAAGATGGATATGAAGAGCAGTATTGCCGGGACCACGCCAACCAGGATTCTTAAAGCTCTTAAGGCACTTTCAGGTTGTTCAATATTGCTCAGGCCGCCGGTCGTTCCTGCTCTGAATCCGGTGAAAGCAAGTACTTGAGTCGCCACAAATAACGCCAAAGCGGAGGCAAATTTTCGCATTAGGACAAAATAGCCAGAATAAACCCCCTCGCGACGTTTACCAGTTTTAAGCTCGTCCACGTCGACGACGTCGGCAACCATAGCCCAGGGTATGACATTGGCAGCTCCGTGGCCAAAACCGGCGAAAAACCCGGCTACAAGCACATAAGTCTCTCCGCCGCGAGGGATCTGGCTCATGATCAGTAAGACAATCCCATAAATGGCCATTGTACCCATATAAGCAGTGCGTTTGTCATAGCGACGCATGATCTTTACGGTCAGAGGCATTGTAAGAAAAGCAACTCCTAATACGAGGGCAATTACCAGAGTGTCGAAAATTCCTTGGGCACCGATATAAAAAATCAAAAACCAAACAAAAACGAAGACGACCAAATCGGCGGCTGCAAAACTCAGTAAATATATGATCGCTGCCAGGCGGAACGGCCGGTTGCCAAATACTTCTTTGAAAACTAAAAGCGGACGATATGGCTCACTATCTGGCGAACTATATTGTTCTTCTTGAATGCTAAAGGCCAATATCAGGGGGGAAAGAATTAAAGTGATTGACCAGAAAGCGGCCGTAATAGCGTATCCAGCTTGTAAGGCCCGTTCAACTCCAAGCGTATCAGCCAGGTTGGCAGCAATCAAATCTTCAGGCAGTAGACTGAATGTCACAGCAGCAATCAGGGAAGCAAGTATCGCCAGAGCAATGCGCCATCCGGCCAGGCTGCTGCGCTCGTCGTAATCATCTGTCATTTGTGGGGTTAAGGCGGAATAGGGCACATTGATGATCGTATACATGGTATCAAAAAGAAGAAAAGCAAGCCCATAATAAACAGCCAGCCAAAATTCGTTATCGATTGGAGGCACATAAAAAAGGAGGAAGAAAGCGACGCCGAATGGAACTGCTCCGAAGATTAAAAAAGGCCGGCGCCTGCCCCACCGGGTATTTACTCTGTCACTTAGCGTACCGACCAAGGGATCATTGATGCTGTCCCAGACTCTACCTATCAATACAATGATGCCGACCACGTTAAGGGGCAAACCGACGACACTGCCCAGAAAAAAGCCCCAGTAGATGGTACGAGCGGCGGTAGCCGCCGACGTGCCCCAATCACCCAGCCCGTAGGCGAACTTGGTGCGCAAATTGAGTTTGTCGTTTACCTTTTTCTCAGACATGCAAAAATTACCGTTCGCCTTTTACATAAGCCGAATAGGTCTTTCCTGCAGAGGTCAACGTATCCAGCTCAGGATCGTATAAATTGCCCGTGGGAAAGTCACCTCCGTCATAGACACTGTACCAGAACCACCATTGCACGAGACGGTAATCGTCGGCTGGATAACCCGTGTCATTAGTCGCCGTCATGAAAAAATCAAAGGCGCCTGTCATAAAATCGGCAACGACTTCTGGCGGAAAGCCATAGTCGCTTGGATGCAATATGCCAAACTCGGTAACAGCAAGAGGTTTTTCGGCATAACCTCGCTCAGCCATCCAGGCCCGAAAGACACTCTAAATTTTGGCCAAACACCTCAATATTATTATGGTCCTCAATCTCGTAAAGCTCACCTTTCACTTCATCCAGACCAGGAGGGATGCCAACTCCCCAACTATCCGCTTCTTCGCGCAAGATAAAGGCGTGAATGGTCCAGATATCCACCGGAAGAGGTTCATTGTAAAGCGCCTGATACGTCTCTATCACTTTATCTAGATAAGACAGACGCATGGGAGTAGGTTGGGCTACTCCCGCGATGGCAACCTGGGCTGTGGGATCTTGTTGTTTTATCATCGAGTATACATCGTGATAAATTTCAGCGTAGCGTTCAGCTGTAACATTGTCTTGCCAAACAACATCTGGCTCATTGCCTACAATCCAGACAGCACCAGGATTGGCGGCAATGACCTCTTCAATCATCGCGGCCGATTGCACTGGCCCTGCGGCGTTGATGTTCACCATTTGCCAGAACTGAACATCTTGTAATATTGGTGGTGAGGGCTCAGTATACCAGGTTAAGTAAACGCCAAATGGCAGACCCGCGCTGTGAGCTGCCGCTATCTGTTCTTGACGGCCGCTCGTACCAAAACGAGTTAAACAATTTTGGATTTTACAGGGCGTCGTGTTAGTGACCGCCTCGGATTCAACAGTCTGTTGATTCTCTGTGGGTTCAACCGTTGCTTGAGTAACGGCAAGAATCCTGGTGGGGACAACTGGCTGAGGCGTTTGAGTAGGCTCCAGTGGAACGGATTCGACAGTGTGTAATTCTTGGACCGTAGGAGATAGTTTAGCCGTTGCCGGCGGTTGACTTTCACTCCTGGGTTCTAGCGAAGGCATTAATTCGGCACTACTCGTCTGCTCGGAATTTACTGCCTCGGGGATGCCCCGAAATAATAAGAAATAGGCGAGCAGTAAGCAAATACCGGCAAAAATGAGGAGGAGGGGCCAGAACTTTCGCCGCACCAGGGGGCTCAAAATGAACGAATCAGAAGGTGATGTCCAATAGACCTTCGGCGATGCCGCGGAGCTTATCCGCGTCCATCTTGCTGAGACGCATCGCAGTTTCTAAATAACTGAGATTGATCGGCTCCACAACGAAGGCTTGTACATCCGGCGGCAGTTCGTTGAATCGTTTCAACATCTGGCGCTCAGATTCCAGTTTGGCCAAAGGACCATGTCCCTCGGTGGCAAGATACTGAATGTCCAGGTTCAGATTGTCCGCAAGGTTCTCTAAATTAAAATAGGGGATCGATTGTTCACCCGCTTCGTAAGAGCTGATTAGTTGGGCATCGAGGTCGACTTGCTCGGCTAATTGCTCGATGCTGAGTTCCGCATCTAACCGGGCCTGACGCAACAAAGAACTGAGAATCCGTTGGCGCAGGCTGACATAGAGTCCAAAGTCAGTAGATTTCCCTTCAACCAACGATTCGCTGCCCCAAAAATAGGCCATAGGAACACTAAAAAAGAGAGCCAAGGCCTCCAGCTCCGGAAGTGAAATGTCAGCGCCATCCCCTTCAATCGAAACATATGCTTCGGCTGAAATTCCTAAAAGATCGGCGCATTCTTCAACCGTGCACCCGGAACTTTCGCGCGCCTTTAAAATCAGTTCGCCCAGGACTTTGGCTCGATTGGAATCCGTCTCATCCATGCAAAAAATCACTCACGGCAAAAACGCTGGAAACAGTAGTATGGAACAAGATATTAGCATAAACGACCGGTCATGCAACAGGTGATGAATATGATTTTACTCTAAGTCACCTCGACTCTTTCATTATGTAACTCCAGGCGGCCGATTGTTTATGCTAGAATATAATGCAGAGTCAACAGTGACAACAATTATCTGCCAAAATCGACATTGTAGTGAGGCAATTGATCGATTTTTCTAAACCAGATTGGCTCGATGGCCATGCAAAGGATCATCCCAAATCTAGTACTGATGCTGCCCTGCTATTCTAAGCCAATAGAGCAATGGAGGAGCTAGCCATGACATATCTTGTTCAAGAGATGACGGTTGATGATTATGCCTCTATCAGGAGCTTATGGTTGAGTTCAGAAGGCATTCTGATTGCCGATAGTGATTCTCAAGAAGGCATAGCTCGATTCTTAGAGCGAAATCCTGGGCTTAGCTTCGTAGCCCGCGATGGAGATGAAATTGTTGGGGTTGTACTTTGTGGCCATGACGGAAGACGGGGCTATATTGACCAGCTGGCAGTTCGTCGCTCACACCGACGACTCGGTATAGGCCGCTCGTTGGTATCCAGGTGTGTGTATAACTTGATGCGAATCGGTATACAAAAATGGCACTTGTTTGTATTTGAGGATAATCCCGAGGCTATCGCGTTTTGGAGCAAGTTAGGCTGGGCCAAGCGCGTAGAATTAATTACCATGTCGCGCCAGGCAAACGAGAGTAGTTCTTAAATACAGATTTCACTAGCCTCTTTAAAAGATTTCTCGGTTAAGCAACTAGCCTACTTCACCCACTAAGCAAGTACTCATGCTCATTTCAGATTAGATTTATAATAATAGATTATCATTGAAGGTGAAGTCGCCAAACAAATGTTCAGCCTCGATGTTGCCCTCCTGCATCGGGGCTGAACTCTTTTAGCTAAGGGTTGCGCATTATCCATAGTTTTTAGACAATTTATTGCATCTATGCATTATCTAATTGACGGGCACAACTTGATTGGCCAGCTATCGGATATCGATCTGGCCGATCCGGACGACGAAGCTAAATTGGTTTTGCTGCTAAGGCAATGGGCAGCCAGTAGCCGAAAACGGGAGGTCACGGTCATTTTTGATCATGGTCTGCCCGGCGGTAGATGGCGCGCCATGTCCAACAAATATTTGAAGGCGATATTTGCTTCTCATGATAGAAGCGCTGACGAGCTCCTGATCAGGCGTATAAATCAAGCGGCAAATCCTAAAGAATTCACGTTGATTAGCAGTGACCAACAGGTGGTAAAAGCAGCAAAGACTCGGCGCATGCCCTATATTAACTCCGAGTCGTTCGCCAAACAGCTGGAGACTACCGATCATGCTCAAGATGGCCCCAAAGAGCAGAGTATGGCAGAAGGTAAGCCCGAAAATTTGTCAGATGAAGAAATAGCTGAGTGGCTGTCGATATTCGACGAACCAGAAACAAAACAAACCAAAGAGCTTAGTGAAAAGAAGAACAACGATATAGAGCGAAAACATCAGGCAGAAGGCAAAAAGAAAGTAGAAGAATTGCAGTCAACGATTGATTCCAAAAATAAGCCTACGACATTAAAGGGCGGAGAGCGCAAATTGAGCAATGACGAAGTCGACGAATGGCTCCAAATATTCGGCGAATAGAGCGAGATTTGGGTCCGAATCCCGGATCACGATAGTGGGATTCATGTTGGCATTTTCGAATCAAACTGCTAATCTCGAGTCAGGGCATCAATAAGGGGAGATTGCCAGTTCGAATCCCGGGAATTTAAGTGTCGATAATTGAATCTTGGAGGATTGTACCAGCGGTCAACTCTCCTGCTTTATGTAAAACAAAATAGCGGATTTGACTCGATTCTAATGTTTCTCTAAGACCAATGTAATGCTAACCTTATGATTTTAGGCTAATATATGTATAAGTCTGGTCGGTTAAGAGGAACTCCTCCCCCCAAACTGGCACGAGAGAAACGCGACTGGAACAGCTCTGACCAGATCTAGGGAATGCCATCCCTCCCTCGACGAGGCATATACCCGATGTATTGTTCAAGGCACATCCCTCCTGGTGCCGCGAACGGAAGAGAACCGCCCCCTCCCCCCAAGGGGGCGGCTTTTTTTGCGACTATTGTTATTAGGTGAGCCAGTTAATTTAATTTTTGCAGGATCAATGATCCGTGTCACTTGCTCTTTTACCAGGAGAATTTAACGATCTGTTTGCCTTGTGGGACGTAGCCCGTTAACGAGTCCCATGAAACCCGCAGCATAAACTCGGCTCCCCTTTCGAAAGCGTCGACGCATGTCTTCCAAGCGTTCAAGTCGGCGGGCGGGCTCTTCTTCGGTTAACTCGTACAATTCCACGAGTACGCCCCCCGTCCCCTTCGGATGAACAAAAGCAATTTTTTTACCGCCTGTTCCGATAGTAGGTTCCTCATTGATGAGTGGTACTCCAGCCTCCTTCATCTTTCGCAGCATCGTTTCGATATCATCAACTTCAAAGCAAATATGATGCATGCCAGGACCTCGTTTCTTCATAAAACGAGCAACCCCACCCTCCTGGTTGAGAGGTTCCAGTAATTCGATTTCGCTTTCACCAGATGGCAAAAAAGCCACATCAACATCCTGATCCGGCACATGTTCGACATGCTCTAGAGGCAAACCCAGAATATCAACCCAAAATTCTAGTGCATCATCCAATTCTGGAACAACGATGGCAATATGGCTTATTTTCTTTATCATTGTATATCCTCTTGGTAATATCGAGACTACAGCTGCCGTCGATACGGGCAATTTGCCGGAATTCGCGGTTTGGTCCTAATCCCAATGACAAGGGAAGCCTGATAAAGAAGGCGTTAGATTGGCGCTCCTGGACGATATTCACCCCAAACATGGCGCAACGTATCACAAATTTCCCCCAGGGTAACATTGTGTTGAACACAATCAATGATATGGGGGATAAGATTTTCCTGACCTTGAGCAGCAGATAATAGCTGCTCGCGCAACTGACTCGCCAATTCATTATCGCGTCGCTGGCGTAGTTCTAAGAGTCGCCGACGTTGCGTTGCCTCGATGGAGGGATCTAATTTTTGAAGGGCAATTTGTGTCTCTTCATCTTCGACGAAACGATTGACCCCCACAATATATTCCTCGTTGTTTTCCAATGCACGTTGGAATTGGTATGCTGATTCTTGAATTTCTCGTTGGACATAGCCTGATTCGATCGCGACTAACATGCCACCCATTTCGTCGATTGTGTCGATATACGATCGAGCTTTATCTTCTAGTTGATCGGTTAGATATTCAAGATAATAGGAACCGGCCAAAGGATCAATAGTATCGGCCACGCCGCTTTCGTTGGCAATAATTTGTTGAGTACGCAAGGCAATGCGCGCTGATTCGCTGGATGGTAAAGCCAAAGCCTCATCACGGCCGTTGGTATGCAAACTCTGGGTACCTCCAAGGACAGCCGCCAAAGCTTGCAGGGTAACGCGGACAACATTATTTTCCGGCTGTTGGGCTGTCAATGTACTACCTGCCGTTTGGGTATGGAATCTTAGGTGCCAACTCCTGGGATCTTGAGCTTGAAAGCGGTGCCTCATAATTTGGGCCCATAAGCGACGGGCGGCCCGGAACTTTGCGATCTCTTCTAAAAGGTCATTGTGGGCGTTGAAAAAAAAGGACATCTGACGGGCAAATGTATCGACATTCAGCCCAGCATCGATAGCTGCCTGGACGTAGGCTATTCCATCAGCTAAGGTGAAGGCGATTTCTTGAGCGGCTGTACTCCCAGCTTCACGAATATGGTAACCAGAAACTGAAATAGTGTTCCAGTGGGGAACCTCGCGGGCGCAAAAGTCGAAAAGATCGGTAATCAGCCTCATCGATGGTCGCGGTGGGAAAATGTACGTTCCTCGGGCGATATATTCTTTAAGAATGTCGTTCTGAATCGTGCCCCGTAATTTGGTCAAGGGCACTCCCTGGCGTTTAGCAACGGCGATAACCATGGCCAGCAACATAGCCGCCGGCGCATTTATGGTCATACTGATGCTCACTTCATCCAAGGGTATACCATCGAGCAAAATGGCCATATCATCTAGACTCGGTATGCTAACACCAACCTTGCCAACTTCGCCCTCGGCCATTGGGTGGTCGGCATCATATCCTATTTGAGTGGGCAAATCAAAGGCAACCGACAGCCCCGTTTGGCCTCGATCGAGCAAGTATTTATAACGCTCATTAGATTCGGCCGCCGTGCCAAATCCCGCGTACTGACGCATTGTCCAGTAACGGCCGCGATACATGGTTGGCTGTACCCCTCGGGTAAATGGATAGCTTCCGGGAAAGCCAAGCTGCTGCTGATAATCCAAAGCAGGTTCAACAGGCAAATAAAGACGCTTAATCGGAATTTTCGAAGAAGTCTCGAAACGTTCTTTTCGCTCAGGAAAGCGATTGATCACTGGATCAAGAGATTGCTTTTCCCATTTTCTTTTGGCATCTTCAAGGTCGCTCATGATCTTATTATACGGCAGTGATAAACAGGAGAGTAACGTATCAAGGTCCTGAACTGTAGGTAGCAGGCATGATAAGAAAGAGATCTAAGCTAATAAATCCATTTTGGGCTTCTGGTAACCATGATCAGTGCAGAAAATCCGAGACTCTTACTTTATCAGCACAAAAGATCTAGCCACCTTAGAACTAATAATAGCCAGTGATAAAGTTGTGAGATAAAGGACGGATTCTTAAAGTTGTCCAGTCACAAAACGGCGAGCTGTTTCGGCCAGGATTGCTGAACCAGCTGGCAAAACACTTTCGTTTATATCAAAGGTATCTGTATGGTGATGACGTTCGGTACCATCATCTTTGGCTGCACCCAAGATAAACATAGCACCGTTGGCTTCTTGAGTCATGTAAGCAAAATCTTCAGCTCCCATACCAAACTCGGTCTCGCGCACAGCCTCTGAGCCCAATAAATCACTCGCCACCTGACGCAGCCAAGTGTTGACTGTTGAATCATTAAACAGTGGCGGGTAGCCACAAGTTAATTCAAACGTGTAATTTCCACCCATCAGCTCGCTGATTTTGAGCGCCTGCTCCACCTCTTTCTGCAATAATTCGCGAACCTCCGGTTCATAAGAACGAATTGTTCCTTCAAGAAAAACCTCACTGGGGATGATATTGGGAGCTGTACCGGCATGGATCTGGCCAATGCTGATAACGCTCGACCTGAGAGGATCTACCCGTCGTGAGGGAATGCCATACAAGGTATTCAAGACGGGTGCCAATATAAACAGGGGATCTTTCGACATATGGGGGTAGGCGCCATGACCACCAGCACCGCGAATCCAGGCTTGAAACGAATCAACGGCCGCCAAGCTGTAACCATCTTGAAAATAACAGAACCCGGCCGGCAGATTGGACCACACGTGAAGGGCGATTACTGAATCCACATTTTCCAGAACGCCGTCAGCTTTCATGGCCATCGCCCCACTGATGCCATTCTCATCAGGATTTTCTTCCGCTGGTTGGAATATTAAGCGCACATTCCCCTGCCAAGATTCTTCAAGAAAACTTTTTTGAAGCAGTTGAGCAGCGCCAAGCAAGATCGCTGTGTGAGCGTCATGACCGCAGGCGTGCATGACCCCGGGATTTACGGAACGATAGCCTATGTCATTGTTTTCGGTGATAGGTAAGGCATCCATATCGGCCCGAATAGCAATTGTCGGGCCGGAACCCGAACCAATTTGGCCAACAACACCGGTCCGGCCGATGCCAGCACTCACATCTATCTTCAAATTCTGTAAAAATTCGGCTACGATTGCTGCCGTACGGGTCTCGTTGAAACCCAACTCAGGATGCTGGTGAAAATCGCGACGTAACCCGACAATCTTGTCGCTAAGCTGCTGTGCTTGTTTTAACATCAAATCCCTATATACGTGCGGTTGTGGTTCGTTTTTGCTTACCACACTTATTCCAGAATATCAGCGATGGATATGTCGTATTCAGAGAAATTAGCGAAGGTCAGGTCTTCAAAAGGCAGATCATGATGATCCTTTATGCGGGCCATTAAGGCAAGATAATTGGCCAGGATTCGACTGCTCCATTCAAGATCCAACGAATCTGCGACTTCTCTAATGGCCGCGGCATCGCCCTCCAATTCGATGAAATCCCCGAAGGGCATCTCATCTAAAACAACCTCCACCGAGCCAAACTGAAATGTCTCCCGGTATTTCTCGTAGATCTGCCGGGGCTCAAATCCAATTTTTTCCAATAAGGCTGCGGTTGTATCGAAATTGTCGATAACAATCTCCAGCTCCTCGCGAATCCTAACCTCAGAATCGACCGGTTGTTCAGGTTCTCCTTTATAGGTAAGTCGCGTGTCTCTATCTTGGCGCAATCGTAACAACTTTCCCTGGCGCATTAGGCTGTCCCAGGCCGTATCATAGCGGATATTTCGTTCGTAGATACGCGGTTTGACCAGTTGTCCCCCCAGCCCTAGCAGTACACTTCGTAATTTGACCAGGTCAGTTACGAAAAACTTGACTTCAATTTCCAAATGATTGTCGGCCATTGTTCTGTATTTTCACACCCTATTATGCATCACCTATTGTCACCAAGATTTCGTTCTTCTCCACGCTGGTATCTTTCGCCACCCAAACTTTTTTAACAGTCCCATCGCGAGGTGCGCGTAATTCATTTTCCATCTTCATCGACTCCAAGATGATGACCTGATCTCCCTTTTTTATGAATTGTCCTACCTCAACCGTCACCTCAATAATCAGACCTGGCATCGGCGAAATGATATTGGCCTCACCGGTCACCTCTGTTGTAATTCCCCGGGCTTTGGCCAGGCGGTAGGCTCGTTCATCCTGTACTTTTACTGAATAAAGCTCACCTCGGATCAGCACATCCCAAGATTGATCACGCTCCTCAACGATCGCTTCTAGCGAATGGTAATTCAATAATAGCGATAATATACCCCCCTCAGACAGCTGTTGGAAGTCAACTCGATACTCCTGGTCGTTCACGATGATTTGGCCTTCCTGCTCGATTTCGACGATGTATTCCTGATCGTTTACGGTGGTTATATACTTCATCGGTGAAGCCTCTCCCAACGACTGAGCCACTTCCAATTGCTTGTATCACGATCACCTGGGGCAACGATCTGACTGGCCTGTTGTCCTTGGCGATGGGCCACTAGGGTCGCCAGGATCGCTGCCTCTAAATTGTCAGATGCTTCTCGCTCACTCATACTGAAACGATCTTCTACAAATTTAGTGTCGAATTGACCCGAGAGGAATCTGTGGCTGTCCATCATATGTTGGTGGAATGGGATATTGGTTTTCACACCCATAATTCGGTATTCTTCGAGCGCTCGGCGCATACGCAAAACAGCCTCACCGCGGGTCTCTCCAAAACAAATTAATTTACTGATCAAGGGATCGTAATATGCAGTGACTTCATAGCCGGGATAGACTCCTGAGTCGATCCGAACACCGGGGCCAGTCGGCAGGCGAATCGTTGTGATCGTACCAGTAGAAGGCAGATAATCGTTATAGGGATCCTCGGCGTTTATGCGACATTCGATGGCCCAACCGCGCAATTTGACATCTTCCTGACGATAGCGCAGCTTGCGTCCCCGGGCTATACGCAATTGTTCTTGGACAATGTCAACGCCGGTAATAAGTTCGGTCACTGGGTGCTCAACCTGGACCCTGGTATTCATTTCCAAGAAATAGAAATTCTTATCCTTGTCCACCAAAAACTCAATGGTTCCAGCGTTAAGATAGTCCACAGAACGGGCAGCGGAGATGGCTACTTCCCCCATTCTTTGGCGCAGCGCTTCGTCAACGACAAAAGAAGGGGCTTCTTCAATAACTTTCTGGTGGCGTCTTTGTAGCGAACATTCTCGCTCGCCGAGATGGATGTAGTTGCCATGTCTGTCGGCCAATACTTGGATTTCAATATGCCGACTTTCAGAAATCATCTTTTCCAGATAAATAGTGCCATCACCAAAGGCGGCTTCTGCTTCACGCCTGGCGGCGACAAGGGCATTAGCCAGCTGGTTAAATTCGTAAACTGGACGCATACCTTTGCCACCACCACCTGCTGCAGCTTTAACCAAGATTGGATAACCGAGATCTGGTGCTGCTTGTAGTAGCTGACCATCATCCAGGCCGGGATCAGTGCCGGGGACAACAGGCACACCGGCAGCTTTAACTGTTTGACGAGCCTGCAATTTGTCTCCCATGACACGAATAGACCCCGCTGATGGTCCGACAAAAACGATTCCAGCCTCGAAGCAAGCCTGGGCGAAATCAGCCCGTTCCGCCAGAAATCCATAACCAGGATGGATCGCCCCGGCCCCGGAGCGATTGGCAATATCAATCAGCTTATCAATAACCAGATAGCTTTCACGAGCCGCTGGTGGACCAATGAAATAGGCTTCGTCCGCATAGCGGACGTGTAGGGCATTACGGTCAACATCGGAATAAACCGCAACAGTCAAAATACCCAATTCACGGCAAGCGCGAATGATTCGCATGGCAATCTCGCCACGATTGGCAACCAGTAGCTTGTCAAAATTCTTCGCGAGCAATTGGTCAGACATCATAAGGGAATATTCCCGTGTTTCTTGGGTGGATTATTGTCTCGTTTGTTTTGCAGCATGTTCAAGGCGTTTATTAGACGCGGCCGTGTTTGGCTGGGTTCGATTACATCGTCAATGTATCCTCGGCGGGCGGCCGCATAGGGATTGGCAAAGCGCTCACTATACTCAGCGACCAATTCAGCACGCCGGGCATCGGGATCATCAGCCTGAGCCAGCTCTCTACGAAATATGATGTTTACTGCCCCATCAGCGCCCATCACAGCAATTTCAGCCGCAGGCCAGGCCAAATTCACATCAGCGCGAATATGTTTACTATTCATAACGCAGTAAGCCCCACCGTAGGCTTTCCTGGTCACAACCGTAATCTTGGGCACCGTCGCTTCACAGAAGGCATAGAGCAATTTGGCCCCGTGACGGATAATGCCGCCATGTTCCTGGTCAACGCCAGGGAGGAACCCAGGTACATCTTCGAAAACAATTAAAGGGATATTGAAAGAATCACAAAAGCGGACAAATCGTCCAGCTTTTTCACTGGCTTTAATGTCCAAAACGCCAGCCAACACCATTGGTTGGTTGGCCACAATGCCCACGGCAAATCCGCCCAAATGAGCAAAGCCGATTACGATGTTTGCCGCATATTCCTCTTGGATCTCATAGAAATCACCATCGTCGACAACCAATCGAATGACATCCTTGATATCGTACGGTTTGTTTGGATTTTCAGGCACGATTGAATCGAGGGCAGATTCAGTCCGCAAGGAGTCATCGTTAGTGGGCTTGAAAGGGGGATCCTCCATATTATTCGAGGGGAGATAGTTCAATAGTTCCCGAATGAGATAAAGACAGTCAGCTTCTGAGTCCGTGGCCATATGGGCCACACCACTGACCGTTGTATGGGTTATAGCGCCACCCAATTCCTCAAACGATACGTCTTCGCCAGTCACGGCTTTGACAACGTCGGGCCCGGTTATGAACATATGGCTGGTATTCTTAACCATAAATATATAATCGGTTAGTGCTGGGGAATAAACAGCCCCACCAGCGCACGGTCCCATAATGGCACTGATTTGAGGCACTACACCAGAAGCCAATGTATTTCGCAAAAAAATATCGGCATACCCACCTAAACTAACGACACCCTCTTGAATGCGGGCGCCACCCGAATCATTCAAGCCTATGATAGGGGCACCATTACGCATGGCCATATCCATAATCTTGCAAACTTTTTCAGCATGCACATGGCTCAGGCTGCCGCCGAATACTGTAAAGTCCTGGCTAAAGACATATACTAATCGGCCATCAATCGTGCCCCAGCCCGTAACCACACTATCCCCAGGTATTCGATTCTCCCACATACCAAAGTTTGTTTCGCTGTGCATGACAAAAGCATCAATTTCGCGGAAAGAACCCTTGTCGAGGAGGAGATTAATGCGCTCATGTGCTGTCATCTTACCTGCGCTTCGTTGCCGCTTAATGCGTTCTTCACCTCCGCCCTGTTCAGATAATGCTCTAAGGTTACGCAAGTCTTCTATCTTGGAATCCGCCATACTAGTCCTCAACTAACCATGAAATACTTTTGGGCCGCCTTACGATTTAGTGCCCATACGGTAAAAACGATGATTGCCCCCTGCAATGCTATCGGCGCCCAGGCGACAGGCAACTCAGCTGGAAATATGAATAGCTGAGTCAAAACAAGCTGATAAAAACCGTAAGCAAGTAACACCCCTGGCACCATGATTCTTGCCGGTGCCCACCGTCGCCATAAGCCAATGATCAGCAAAATAAAAATGCCTGCCCACAAGAAGGCGCCATACGAACGCAAGACGGGATCCGTTGTCGCACCAAGCTCATTTAGCACTATTCTCTGTTGGAATAGGGCAATTGCCCGCCAAACGTTTGCTAATCCAAGTGCAAAAACCCCCAGAATGACTAGAGTTACGCTTAGTGGTCGATCCGTTTGGCGACGATTTTGCTGGACATCGGCCATTGAAAGGCGATTATATGACAAGGCATTGGGTATAGCTAATGGTGACAGATTCATGTCGGTGAGGCTAGATTGCCTTCAGTCGGATACAATGGCAGCCTTAATATACCGAGAGAGGAGGATGCAATGGGCTATCAGCCGGATGAGATAGATGACACCTGGGCAGATCTGGTTCCGGAGCAACCACAGGCAAGGGATCGGTTGCCTATTCTGCTTGCTCTCGGAGGCGTGCTCTTTGTATTGATTTGCTTATGCTCCGCCGCCATATTCGTAATTGGCCGGGGTTTCATTCCTGGTTCGGGATCTCTAAGCCAGGGAGCGGCCGAGGAATCGCCAGAACCAACGACTGATGTTGTGGTTGAACCAATTGCCAGTCTGACATCTGGAGTGTCACCTCAAGTGACAGAAGATAACAACCTGGCAACCGAAGAGCCTCCGATAGCAACTTCTCCCACATTGGCAGCAACCGTTACCTTACTGGCTCCAACGAACGAACCAGTCACGGCCGACAATGTGCTTGCCACGCAGATCGTTACCCTACCCACCATTGATGGCCTAGCCAATGAGTGGGGATCTGTACCAACGTTCGAATCATCGTTCATAGTATATCAAGACCCCGCCTGGGATGGCAGCGACGATTTAACAGCTCTTTGGCGCTTCGCCTGGGATGAGACCAACCTTTATTTTTTGGTCGAGGTTGTTGACGATATCCATGTCCAGACTCAGAGTGGAAATCAACTGTTTCGAGGAGATAGTGTTGATATTCAATTTGATACAGAGCTGGCGGCCGATTTTGGCGATGGACTTAGTCCTGATGATCATCAGATCACATTTTCTCCCGGCGATTTCATTCTGAACCCCTCCTCAGCCTGGCATTTTCAAGGCACAGATAGCGGTCAGATTCTCGATGCTCCGGGAGGTCACCATGTTACCATGCAGGCGACTCAAGCATCGGGCGGTTATCTACTTGAAGCAGCCATACCATGGGCGGATCTCAGTCTAGTCCCAGCGGCAGGACTCGTTATCGGATTGTCATTAAATGCCAACGACAACGATTCAATAGGAACCGCTGTACAGGAGATTATGAAATCCCATGTACCGAGTCGTACCCTTACCGATCCAAGCAGTTGGGGCAGCTTGACATTGCAATAATCGATAAACAAAATCTCTGAGGGATAGGCAGGCGCGAACCTTCTTGTAAATAAATCCTTGAGAAACTGCAAGCACAGCGCGTCAGGTTACTCTTTAATTAATGAAGGATACTCGGTTATATACTATCATCAGCCTGTGACATTGAGCGGAATTAACTGCTGATCAGAACGTTTCTGGCGATCGCTAATTCGACTTACGGGAGGGCATTCCCAGGCCTCTGGTGGTGTCTCTCGGCGAAGATCCTTAAGTTTAGGTAAAATGCCACAAGCAAAACATTGATCGCGGCAGTCAATTCGCGTCTCTTCCGCTTGGCTCATCAAGTAGTCCTGAGTAAGAAACTTTCGGGTTACCGCAACATCTATGTGTTCCCAGGGGAATATTTCGTCAATCGAACGTTTGCGATGAGTGTAGAAGGTCATTTCAAGCTCCTCGGCCGTGCAAGCCTCTTGCCACAGTTCAAGGTTGAAATGTTCATACCAGGCATCAAACTTGGCTCCATTTTGCCAGGCACGTTCGACCACTCTGGCTACTCGCCGGTCACCTCGAGATAAAAAACCTTCGTACAATGACTCGTCAGGGTCGTTCCAGCGCAGGCGTAATCCTTGTCCGCGCATTTCTCGCTTAAGTAAACTTAGCTTATCATGGATGCTTGCCAGTGAATCCATCGGTTCCCATTGAAATGGGGTATCTGGTTTGGGAATGAAGGTACTGACGCCTACGTTTAAGCTCGCCTTTTTTCCATGATACTCACGACCTACTTCCAATACGGCCTTGGAGAGATCGATAATGGCTCGAACGTCTTCTAAAGTTTCTTGTGGATGGCCAATCATGAAATAAAGTTTAATAGTTCGCCAATTGCGTTTGTAAATTTCGCGAACGGTAGCCAAAAGCTCTTCATGAGAGACATATTTGTTGATGATATTACGCATCTTCTCTGTTGCTGCCTCAGGAGCCAGCGTGAATCCACTCCTTCTGCTATCTCCCAAGTTATCCATGAGTTGGGTCGATACGCTTTCGATCCGCAACGAAGGAAGCGAAATTTTTAGACCCTTGTCGCCAAAACGTTCGCCAATTCGCTCAGTTAACTCGATAACGTGGGTGTAGTCACTAGAAGAGAGCGATAAAAGGCTAATTTCCTCATAACCAGTTGATTTTAAGATGCGTCCCATGGCTTCAATGATCTCATCAACCGGCCGTTCTCGAACCGGCCGAGTTACCATGCCAGCGTGACAAAAACGACAACCTCGAGTACAGCCACGCATGATCTCGATCGGAGCCCGGTTGTGGACTGTTTCGATGAAAGGAATAATGAAGTCGGTCACCGGGGGAGGCAAAACCGGCACAATCGTCTTCATAACTTTTGCTGGCGCTTCGGCTACTGTCGGGAAGATGCGGCTAATTGTGCCATCATCATGATAGTCAACATCATAGAAGCTGGGGATATAACACCCTTCAATGGCGGCCAGGTGCCGTAGCTGGGACTGTCGATCCAGATGTTTAGCCGCTCGCATTGTGCTAATGATCTTAAGGATCGCTTCTTCACCTTCACCAATGACAAAGAGGTCGATAAAAGGGGCCATCGGTTCCGGATTATAGCAAGCGTGTCCACCTGCAATAACAAGGGGATAACTACTATCTCGTTGTTCCGACCTCACCGGCAAACCAGCCAGATCCAGCATATTTAGGGCATTGGTATAGAGCTGCTCATAGGGCAGACTCATAGCCAATAGGTCGAATTCGCGAACCAGATGTTTCGTCTCCAAGGAGAAGAGAGGTAACTTTATTTCGCGCATGAGCGCTTCCATATCTACCCAGGGGCTATAGACTCTCTCCGCCAAAAGATTCTTGTGCTTATTCACAATGTCGTAAAGAATCATTAGGCCAAGATTCGACATACCAAGATCGTAAATATCCGGGAATGCGAAAGCCACCTTATATTCAGTGCTGTCCCAATCTTTTACGATCTGATTGTACTCGCCACCTACATAACGTCCGGGCTTATTAACCCGAGGCAGAATTCTCTCTAATGTTGCTTCAACAGTTTCAGATGTCCACATAGTCTTTCCCGCAAAATCAATTACTTGTCCAGTCGGCCGATGTCATACCGGATCGAGTTCCGGCTAGAATTACAGTCGTCCTAAAAAGATTAAGAACTCCCTATTTTATGGATTAATATCAGAATTTTATATTATATCCGTGTCCTCCATTCCTGTCATAAGACCAGATCCATACGAAAGGCATATGAAAAAGGTGATACTTGACGTTGAAATACGAAGGAAAAGTCATTACGCTAGACAATATAACGATGGATCCTATAGCTGAGTTTTTCACGCAAAATATCGTCGTGGTTTATTTCTTCTACGGCCTGGCCTTCTTTGTCATGGGTTTGATCGTATGGCTAGAATCAAATCGAACCTCGGAGTTCCACATTGCCCGTGTATTTAGCCTGCTAGCTGGATTCGGCATCATTCATGGACTACATGAATGGTTCGAAATGTTTCAAAAAATAAGCCAGACGGGATCAGCAAATTTACCTTCCTGGTTACTTAACGATACAGTACGACTCATTCACCTGGTTGCCTCCTTTCTGTTCCTAATCGTATTTGGGGTCATCTTATTGTTTTCTACCCATCAAAAAGATGGCCGGGAGCGGAAAGCGGCCCTCATAGCGGCCGGCATTTTATTTGCCATTTGGCTGGTAAGCGTCTTGGTGACTCGCTGGTTATACCAACCTGATCAGGCCGAGTTTATTACTTCGGCAGATGTTCTGAGCCGATATGTGCTGGGAATACCCGGCGCCTTGTTGGCCGCCTGGGCCATCGTGCTCGAACAACGCTCAATTGGACGCAAAAATAGAGTCCGTTTTGGTCGAGACCTGCAGTGGGCAGCTTGGGCTCTTATATTATATGGTGTGGTTGGACAGATATTCGTTCCCGAAAGTTTTCTATTCCCATCCACCATCATCAACGCCGAACTATTCTTAAAAACCTTTGGCATGCCAATTCAGTTCTTTCGAGCAACCGTAGCCGTCCTTATGGCCATCTTTTTTATACGAGCGCTACGAAAATTCGAGGTAGAACGCCAAAAAAGGTTAGCCCAAGCTCAAAATGCTAGATTAGAGGCCCAGAAAGCATCTGTAGTTACCCAAGAACAGGCTCGCCAAGCTACGGAACAGCTAAATCTGGAGCTTCGGCAGCGAGAAGAGCTTTTGGCAGAACTATTGCACAAAGTTGTTACTGCTCAAGAGGGGGAGCGCCGGCGAATAGCCAGGGAATTACATGATGGAACGGGCCAGATTCTAACCGGGCTGGGATTGGGTCTGGCAGCGGCAAACGAGAGTATTCAGAGCGATCCAAGTCTGGCTCAAAAACAGATTGTCGAGCTCAAAGGGCTTAATGCGCAGGCCCTGGAAGAGCTGCACCATGTAATTGGCGACCTTCGCCCGGCCGTGCTAGACGACCTTGGCCTGGTTCCTGCCCTCATGAATCAGGTAAAACAATTCGAGACCCGTTTCGGAGTTCCGGCCGAGTTTCAGACAAATGGCTCGCGCCGTCGTCTTCAGCCTGAAGTTGAGACCATAATTTTCCGTGTTGGCCAGGAAGCGTTAACAAATATCGCTAAACATGCCAAGGCCTCAACGGCCTGCGTTGAGCTTAATTTTCATGAAAACTGTATTAAACTCATCGTCAAAGATGATGGCTGTGGCTTCGATCCACAGGTCGAATTGCAACGAAATACGCCAGATCGCACTGCCTGGGGGCTTCTGGGCATCCAAGAACGAGCTTCGCTAGTTGGGGGAGTCTGTTTCATTAATTCCAAAATTGGGGGGGGAACGACGATCCACGTCACAGTACCTATCGAAAATCTGGGAGTAAATAATGTCAAAGATTAGTCTCATTCTAGCCGACGACCATGCGGTGGTCCGCTCTGGATTAAGGATGCTTCTAGAAGCACAATCCGATATCGAGATTGTAGCCGAAGCTGAGTCTGGTATTGAAGCCATTCAACAGGCCACATCTCTGCGGCCGACTGTTGTCCTTATGGATATTCAGATGCCCGAGATGAACGGTATTGAAGCGACCAAAGAAATCAAAAAGAATGCACCGGATACTGCCATATTGGCATTGACGATGCACGAAGATGAGCAATATTTTTTTGAGATGCTGCATGCTGGTGCCTCTGGTTATGTGCCCAAGAGAGCGGCACCAGATGAACTTTTGACGGCCATCCGCACTGTCGCCAGGGGCGAGGTATTTTTATATCCATCCTTGGCTACCCAATTGGTAAAAGATTATCTAAAACAAGCGAGCAGCGGCGTTCAACCAAAAGGATACAACAGCTTGACCCCAAGGGAGAATGAAGTGCTCATCTTGATAGCTGAAGGACTTACCAACCCGGAAATAGCCGCTCAGCTGGTCATAAGTGTCAAAACCGTAGACCGGCATCGGGAAAATATCATGCGTAAGCTCAATATGCATAGCCGGATTGATTTGGTGAAGTACGCCATCAGGACTGGTTTAATCACCCTGGATGATTGAGGCGGGAAACCATTTATAAAATATATCGGTTTCCTGGCCCAGGGGTAGCCAAAGCATTCATGAAATATGATATGAAACGTTTGCCCACCGCTCGATCACTTTCAGATAGTTAAGTGACAACGGTGGCCATAGCTTCGCTATATATCAGGCAATCTGGACAATCTTGCGGAAGATAGCCATCAGTCATCATTTTCACCAACCAGCATGGTAATCCAGGTTGTTTACGGGCCGCACAATTAGCTTGGTCAACAGGATTACAGTTTCGTAATATCCAACAAGGCACAGTCACCACTGGCAATCGAATTATCGGTTTGGTCAGGAGATCCGCTTCCTGATATTGAGCGGCACTTTCGCCTGCCTTTGCCAAGGCCGCTTCATCTTCAGCTTGCCAACGTTCTACCAGGCGATTCAGCAAATAGCCGATGGCTAAAGTAATGGCCAGCGGTGCGATGCAGCGTAAGGCAAATAGGGCTGCGAGCGCCAGCGTGGATTGCAGATCGTTCATTAAATTATCCTAATAAGCTTCATGCTTGATTCTGGTCATATATTGATTCTAGTAGGTCTCGTTCGCGAACCAGCGTATCTCACGGTCATCAATCTGTGGTCACAACCGTTGGATGATGGTCGATCTCCAGCTCACTCACACTAAAACGCTCACTATGATCAACCACATTTAAGTAGCGCACTCCTAACGTGAAGGCTAAGAGACCATAAGCAATGACACCAATGCCGGCAATGAATTCGACGAGCGAGGGCACATAATGCGTATAAAGTGGTACTATTTCCTGGGGCAACGCACCTGCCACGACGAGTTGTCCTACCAAGTTAACGTCCCATCGATAGATGGCCAGTCCTAACACAACCATCGCCAGAGCTGGTAGATAAAGCCTTGGCTCGCGTCTTAGCCTGCCGCTAAGCAGAATTATCATCGGAATAACAATGCCCAGCAGTATTTCGCCTAGCCAGAAGTTAAAAGCGAGGGGTCCTTGGGTTAGCAAGGTTAATCCTTCGCTACGGGCCGGTTCATAGGTGTAACTCATGGCCAGTACGTCCCAAAAACGGAAATAAAAGTAAACGATTAGCCCCCAGCCGATAAAACGCATTATCTGGTCCAGAAGCTTATCATTTACAGTTACTTTGCTGCTCAGTTTGCTAGCTATTTTAGAGACCAGGACGATTAGGGCTGGGCCAGCGACAATTGCCGAGACGATAAAGAGCACTGCCAAGCCCGGCCGGTACCAAATAGGACGGGCCTTTAACACGCCATAAGTCGCTCCTAAGGACGATTGGTGAAGCATAGATAAAACTAGACCAAATACGGCCAGTATGGGCGCCAGCTGGTGAACACTGATCATACGGCGAGACAAACGAGGCCAACGACGTCGCGTCCAACTGGCCTGACCAAAAATGGGGATGACCTCTAAGGTGAGTACCATGAAATAGAGGCATACACACATGGTCACTTCCCACAGAGGTGAGTGGATATTCCAGAAAGCGAGAGCATGCCAGAAACGATCAGGACGGCCGATATCCAGTAGTAGCATCAGCATAGCCATGCTGTAACCGATGATACCGATAAATACAGCTGTCCGGGCAACTGGTCGAAACTGTTTGAGGTTCAACAGATATACCGCCGCCGAAAACAGGAACGCGCCTGCGCTCAGGGCAATGGCTGACAAGTCGATAGTTATCCATAATCCCCACGGTACGAGATCAGAAAGGTTGGTCACGATAAGACCGCGAGAAAAAACGAGAATACCCCCGGCAACGCCGGCAAGGATCAATAGAATCAAAACCGCGATCCAGGCCGGAAACAGAATATTTTTTGGTCGTATCCTTAAGGCCATCATGCCGGCACCTCTTCTAATATCTCTTCTGGGTTTTCGTTATGAACGGGCAAATAGTAAACTCGCGGCTCAGTCCCGAGACCTTCTTTTAGACGAAACGAAGCATGCTGAGCCAAGAGCTTGCTAACAGGCGAATCGGGATCATTTAGATCACCAAACTTCCGGGCGCCGAGAGGACAGGCGACTACGCATGCTGGGGTAGCGGCTTGGTCAACACCTGGCCGTAATCCCATTTCCAAGCCGCGGTCGATGCGCTGGAAGCAAAATGTACATTTTTCTACTACGCCGCGCGGCCGGCGAGCCACTTGGGGTTGACCGTAAGTAGGTACGGCCGGATTATCATCGTCAAACTCTTCCCAATTGAAGGAGCGACTGCCATATGGACAGGCAATTTCGCAATAACGACAACCGATGCAACGGTCATAATCCATCATGACGATGCCATCAGCCCGATGATAGGTTGCCCCAACGGGGCAGATATTCACACAAGGCGCATCATTGCAGTGCATACAAGGTACCGGAATGAAGGTTTTTTGGCCGCCGACCTCTCCTGTTTCAATCACTCGATTCCACTCGATATCAGGGGGAGTGTCATTATACGCCTGGCAGGCTAGCGTACATTGTCCACAGCCACGGCACTTCGTTTGATCGATTACCATGGCCCAGCTATGAGTATCTTTCTTGTCGGTTTCAGAATTACTGGCCTCCTTACTTCTTGAGGCCAGTAACTTCGGACCAGCCGCCGCCAAGGCTACGCCAACCAGACCAAATTTCAGGAACTCGCGTCGTCCAACAGCATTCTTGTCCATGATTGTTTATCTAATCCTTTGAATTTCTTCGCCGAAACCAGCCTTCGGCCGCCGGTGTAACAGCAACCCCAAAGCCAATACCAACGGCCGCAACCAGGAGATAGTGATATGGCTGAGTCGGTGGGGCCGTTGGTTCTTCGGTTATGACTGGCGCTTCATTAATTTCACAGGCCAAATCATTTACTGGTTCGTAAAGTGACCACATCGGGTTTGCATTTTCGTCGACTTGGCCAGATGAGTCAGAACGGTGCATCTCTTGAACATGACACTCGTTGCATGTTTCCAAAGACACCGAAAATGTATGGACGCGCCTTCCGTGACCCTCGCCGATGGGTGAATCAGATACGCTAAGATGGCAATCGGTACAAAGAAGGCCCTCTTTCGCGTGACCTGTATATCCATAGTGGTAGCCCTCTTCGTTATGGCATGAAATGCACAGATCGCCGATACTGCCCGCCTTCAGCGAGGTTGTATGGGGATTATGGCAATTAATGCAGGACAGATCCCCTTTACCATGGGCACTAACTTGCCATTCGGAATGGGTATCGATATGACAACTGCCGCATAGGCGAGAGGAGGGATCGGTGGGCATCGGCGTCTCGGGATGTGGACCTGTCTGGCCAGAATGGCAAGTGGCGCAGCCAATTCCGTCGGCTTCCCAGGTTTCTGTATCCGGATCGTAATTCGTTGTATGGCAAGCCAGGCACTCCGAAGGGCTACCTTTTTCTTGCCAGGCGGCTTGGAAGGAAGGGTTGGCCGTCGCCTGGCCATGAGCACTCGTTTGCCAGTGGGTGACAGTGCTTTCGTGACATTCTTGACAGTCCGTTCTGATCGGCCCTTCTTGTTGAGTCGCACCCGCTTCGGTCGCTACGGCCAAACATAAACAGGCTACAAGGGCAAATACCGAACCGAGGATGGCTCTTTTAGACAGATTTCTTAGCATTGTTCGTGCCTCCAAGCCGGATGGTTAAACAGGACAGATATTTATTGAATTCACTAACCCATTCGTCCAAATCCGGCCAGTAGTGTAAGTTCTACAAACATTTGGCTTGAGCTTTTGCCTGCTAGTAAGCCTTTTCGACTCCTACACATAGAGACTCGAATCACTATTAGTTTAACTTCTGAAAGCGAGTTGGTAAATATGGTAAGTGGCCGATTTAATCTATGGGGTAATAACCGGAGTTGCAATCCAATCAGTTGGACCTGGGTTGACCTGCAAAGGGGTTCCTTATGGGTTATTCACCCAATAGACAGTTGGAGCAATTACCCAATAGACAGGCACTGACCACCATGATAGATTAAGGATAGTTAATTTGAGTTTGCCTGTAATACGTCGCCTTAAAAAAACTCCTCACTAAATAGATGACTACCGAAGCAAGACAACGAAACCAAGGTAATCTAGCAGGAGGCAGTCATGAATATCATGGAATCCACCGTTTTCGTGGTCGTTCTATTTGTCCTAAGAATTGGGCTTCCATTGGCGGTAACATTCTTCTTTGGCATGCTTATGAATCGTTTAATGACGCAGGAATTAATTGGTGAGTAACGGATAGCGCGACTGGTATCTGAATCGCACTTTCCTTGCACCCCACAGAGCCATCCATCGTTATCCTGTTTATCAGCCGGTCTAGTTACTCTGACTAGGCCGGCTGTTTTTTTTGCCTACAGGGGAAGTCGTGTAAAGTTGACTTGTAACCAAGTGTATCCACAAAGAGTTATGATTTGAACAGCGATCTATTTTCATTTACCTCAGATTGTTGAGCTCGGGAATGATGGAGTGAATAATGGATATTGATTATTGCACACGCCAACTGCACGATAATGCCGAACGAATTTCAATGCTAGTCCTAGGTACCACGGATCAGGAAGCAAGATGGAAACCAGAGCCAGGGTCATGGTCCATCCTGGAGGTCGTCAATCATTTGTATGATGAAGAGAGAGAAGATTTTCGCACGAGGCTTGACATAATTATCCATTATCCTCAAAAGCAGTGGCCGGCCATTGATCCCGAGGGCTGGGTCACGGCGCGTAAATATAATGAACGCGATCTAGGTAAATCACTGCAAAAATTTTTAGCTGAGCGTGATCGTTCGCTTAAGTGGCTTAAAAAGTTAGATAATCCCTCCTGGAATTCAGAATATTCAGCTCCTTTTGGCACGATTAGGGCTGGAGATATTTTTGCGGCCTGGGTTACCCACGATCACCTCCATATGCGCCAGCTAATAGAACTTCACAGGGAACTCACAGTAAATAGGGCAAAACCCTATCATTTAGATTACGCTGGTTCGTGGTAAACCGGGCAGCGGGGGCTGGGAATTCCGGAGCTTATTTTATTTGGGGGGCAATATAGTTTTCACTTATGGATCCTTCAAACATTTACTAATGACGAATGTCACCCCTAATCCATGAGAATACTCCATTTCAGACGTTTGCTTTTCCGTTTATCATTTGGCCAGGTGCTGTGTGTCTCTAGCGTTTGGCCATCCTTCGCTAATTTGGTGGTCAATTCTAGCCAATAACTATTCGTTTTGAGGCTGCTCCTCGGTGTCCCAAATCCGGCCTTGGTTAAGCGGATAGTCAGCCAGCCAATTGAATCTTTACAACAGCCATATAAGAGTCTAATTTTTCATTCTCTTGTCAGTCTTTGAGATTGTCCCAACAAGGGGAAGATAAAAAGCAACAGACCAGTATTGCTTTCGGAGAGGATTTCATGAAACGCTCATCATTAATAACAATCTTCAGCATTGTTGTCATCATTCTGCTGGCAGGATGTATCGGTTCAAAAGGAGACGAAGGACCTGTCGGACCGGCCGGACCGGCTGGCGTGCCAGGACCGCCTGGACCAGAGGGCGAGTCAGCTTCGGCGGCCCAAGAATTCATTGGTTCGACCCAATGTGGAAGCTGCCATGAAGAAGAATTTGAGCGATTTACCTTATCAGGCCATCCCTATAAATTAACGAAGTTAGAAGATGGCCAACCACCAACTTTCCCGTTTGACGCAGAGACAGGGGGGGTATCAGATCCACCAGACGGTTATTCTTGGGAAGATATTACGTATGTCATTGGTGGTTTTGGCTGGAAAGTCCGATTTATAGACCAAAATGGATTCATAATCACGGGTGACGAAAACGCCACGACCCAATACAACTTCGCCAACGAAGCTGTGGGCACAGATGAAGGATGGGTAGCCTATCACGCAGGAGAGGAGAAGCCGTATGATTGTGGCTCTTGCCACACGACAGGCTACGATCCTGTTGGCCATCAAGATAATCTCCAAGGAATCATTGGTACCTGGGCATTTCCTGGCGTTCAGTGTGAAGAGTGTCATGGGCCGGGAAGCCTGCACGCCGAAAATCCATATGGGGTGAGAATGGTGCTCGATCGCTCATCCCAATTATGCGGTCGGTGCCATATTCGGGGCAATCCGGCTGAAATAGATGCCTCCGGCGGCTTTATTAGGCACCACGAACAGTTTGAAGAATTGTTCAGCTCCAAACATTTCGCAACATCATGTGTCACTTGTCACGATCCACATGCCAGCGCCGTCTTCGCTGAGGATGAAGTTAATCCAGAAAAAGGGATTCGTCAGCGATGTGATGCCTGCCATTGGCAACAAGAATTCCAAAATAACAAGAAACATCTGGGTGTTGATTGCACCGACTGTCATATGCCCCCCATTGGTCAAATCGGCCGTGGGAAACGTTGATACCTACACGGGCGACATTCGTTCCCATCTATATTCCATCAATACCGATCCTCTGGCACCGCAGTTCGATGAGGAAGGCGCTATTAGCCGGCCCTACATCACACTGTCTTATGCCTGCAGGCAATGCCACAATGGTGAATTGGCAAGCGAAAAGGACTTGGAGACATTGCAAGACATGGCTGATGGTTACCATACCAGAGTCACGCCCACACCAGAACCGTCTCCAACACCAGAAGCTACTGCAACACCAGAACCTACAGCCGAGGCTGCATCATAGAATCAATTAATTCTCCTTATATGTTCGACAATTTTTTCCTTGATTGGATCCAGGAGAATTAAGTTCTAGCAAGAGGAGATTAACTCAAGGAATCAAATATGAGAAAGATCTGGTCTGCGATCAAGGGATTCTTCTTTCCACCAGAGGGCAGCCCACGGTGGTTGCGTGTTTTGCCATTTGTGGTGCTTGGAATACTCACGATAGGGGCTCTTTCAGCCTCTGTATATGGCTGGAACTATACTAATTCGCCTGAATTTTGTGGCTCATCCTGTCACACAATGCCCCCTGAATATAGCGCTTATCTGCGATCACCCCATGCCCGTGTAAGGTGTGTCGAATGTCACATCGGTCGAGATGTCGTAACAACTCAAGTCTCTCGCAAGGCCGGTGACTTACGACACGTCGTACTGACTATCACCGGAAACTATGAATTTCCTATTCGAGCCCGTGCCATGCGACCGGCTAGAGATTCATGTGAAACTTGCCATTTCCCCGAGAAATTTTCCGATGATAGTTTGAGGGAGGTTAAGCATTTCGGCGAGGACGAGTTAAATACACCAGAAAATATCTACCTCATTCTGAAGACAGGGGGAGGTAGTAAAAGAGAAGGTCTTGGCCGAGGCATTCACTGGCACATCGAAAATGAAGTCAGGTACCTAGCCACTGATCGCCTAGAGCAAGATATCCCTTATGTACGCTCTATCGATGCTGAAGGCAATGTCAAAGAGTATTACGACGTGGCTTCGGGGGTTACGCCGGAAGACGTTTCAGGCAGCGTTTTAGGCACGATGGATTGTATAAACTGCCACAACCGGATAACCCACAATATTCCCAATCCCGAAGATGCTGTTGACCAAGCGATTGATAAGAAGCTGATCGCTGGTGATCTGCCCTATGTTCGAGAACAAGCGGTTCATTTGCTCAAAGCCGACTACAAAGATACGAGCGATGCAGAACAAGGCCTCAAACAGCTCGAAAATTATTATAAAGATCAGTATCCGGCTATCTATTCTGAAAGAGAAGAAGATATTCAACAATCAATTGCGACCCTGAATACCATTTATGGGCAAATCTCTTTTCCAGAACAAAATCTGGATTGGAACTCCCATGCGAACAACCTGGGTCATAAGGATGATCTCGGCTGTTTCCGCTGCCACGATGGAAAACATATCAGCAATACGGGTGAGGCGATTCGGCTAGAGTGTAATCTTTGCCATTCAATTCCCGTAGTATCCGATAATACCAGCCTCGTCACCTCGATTGATATCGTGAGAGGACCTGAGCCACCATCTCACACCCATACCAGCTGGATCGCTCTCCATGGCAAAGCCATCGACAGTTCCTGCGCCGCTTGTCACAAGCCGGAAGACGACAGTGTTGACTACACCAAGCTAGAAGGAAAACCTGAGTCTGACGGTTCGTTTTGTGGCAATTCTGCCTGTCACGATGTCGAATGGAATTATGCAGGCTTTGACTCTCCTGAATTAGAACCATATCTGGAAAGGCAGCTTTATTTGCTACAAAATACGAGCCCCTATTTGTTGGAAGGTGTACCCCATACCTACGAAGCAACCTTTAAAACCCTGATTGAGGGACGTTGTCTATTCTGCCATAGCGGGCCAGAAGCTGAGGCGGACTTGGATTTAAGTAGCTATGAAGGTCTGCTTTCGGGTGGCAAAAGCGGCGCAGCCGTCGTGTCCGGCGATCCTGAGGCAAGCCCGTTCATCATCCGGCAATCGGGTTCCCGCGATCATTTCGGACAGATGTTAGACGATGAACTGGAAGCCGTGCGGAATTGGATAACGGCCGGGGCACCAGAAGAATAAGTTGAAAAACAATTTTAACATGAACAAATAATCCGGATCGTTCGAGATCCGTAAACAGTTACATAGCACTTTCATCGCTGCCGGTAACCTTAAAGGAGATAGAGATGAATGGTTCATCAATCATGGGTCGACGAAAGTTCATGCGGACTGCTATTGCTGCTATTGGGGGATTCATCGGGGCCGCGATGGCTATTCCAGCGGTTGCCTACATCGTCGGACCGGCCGTACAGCGAAATCAACAGCAGGAATGGATCCGGCTTGGCTCAGCTTCGAAAGTTGAGATAGGTACCCCTACTCTTTTTAAAACCAAGATAGAAAAACAAACCGGCTGGATTATCAATGAGACAGAGCTAACCTTTTACGTCATAACTGAAGACGGCCGAAATTATGTGGCCATGTCCAACATTTGCACCCATCTTGGCTGTCGGGTCCGCTGGATTTCGGATGAAAACCAATTTTTTTGTCCTTGCCACAACGCGATATTTGATGAAGATGGCAATGTTGTGACAGGACCACCACCGAGGCCTTTAGATCGTTACGAAGTAAAGGTTGAAGAAGACCAGTTATTTATCTTGGGAGTGTAACCATGAGCACGAACATTGGAAATTGGCTGGACGAGCGAATTGGTTGGCGAAACATCTGGCAAACGATCTTTGACCGGAAGATCCCAAAAGTTAACTGGCTATACACGCTGGGAAGTGCCAGCCTCTTTGTGGCAGTAAACCAGATAGTAACTGGTATCTTATTGACGATTTATTACGTTCCAACACCAGATCACGCCTATGATAGTGTTAGATATATCACCACGGAAGTGCCGGCTGGTTGGCTTATTCGCGGGCTGCATCATTATGGGGCCAGCGCTATGGTCATATTAGTGGCCTTGCATATGCTGCGGGTAATACTAATGGGATCGTACAAGTTTCCCAGAGAGGTTACCTGGATGACCGGCATCGTGCTGTTGCTGGTGACCGTTGGATTTGGTTTCACCGGGTATCTATTACCTTGGGACCAGAAAGCCTTTTGGGGATCGACGGTTGGCACCAGGATAGCTGGAACAGCTCCGGTGGTAGGCGACTTCGTTTTAAACGTAATGCAAGGAGGTGACGAACTTTCAGCCGTCACCCTTGCCCGCTTCTTCGGCGTCCACATCTGGTTTTTGCCAGCCATCTTATTGCTCACCCTGTTGGTTCACATCTATTTAGTGATTCGGTTAGGAATTAGCGATCAGCCCAAAAAAGGGGAATGAAAGATGAACGAGGAGGATAAAAAAGCTTATCTAGAAAAATACAAGAAAGCCAAAGAGAAGGGCGTAGATTTCTTTCCTGATATTGTCTTTAAAGATTCACTGGTCGTTCTGGTCATATTTCTGTTATTAGTGGCTTTAGCCTATTTCGTTGGCGCACCACTGGAAGAACAAGCCGATCCGGCCGATACAAGCTACACACCACGTCCTGAATGGTATTTTCTTTTCTTATTTCAATTGCTCAAGTACTTCCCGGGGCAGCTAGAAGTCGTTGGCGTGGTGGTCATACCCACCATAGTAATTATTTTGCTTTTTCTCCTACCATTCATCGATCGCAGTGCAAAACGTCATTTCCTAAGCAGACCGGTAATCAGCATCGTAGCCGGAATTATGGTTATTGGAGTGATATTCCTAACGGTACAATCGGTGATGGAAGCACCTCCACCAGCTGAGGCGGCCGTGGGAGATGAAATCGCCGCTCTATATACTCAGAATTGCGCCGGCTGCCATGGACCTACCATCGATTTCCCAGAAACGACAAGTCTACATGAGATTATTGCCGAAGGAAGGCACTTGGACATGCCGGCCTGGAGCGCAGATCTGACCACCGATGAAATTGATGCTCTGGCAGGATTTATCCTATCGCCGGGCGGCAGTGAATTGTTCAGCCAGGAATGTATTGAATGTCATGAAGTAGCCGATCTAATAGCCAGCGATCCGGTTGAGCTAAAAAACTCCCTGGAGCTTGGACCCGGTTATCCAGGCCATGCGGAAGTGGATATTTCCGATTGGACAGAGTCCCTTACCCGGGAACAACGCATCACCCTATTAAACTTTCTGGTCGCCCCCGACGGACGGCGACTATTCGTCACCAATTGTTCCAGTTGTCACGGGCGGGCTGTGGGCTTTAACGGCGAAGCTGAAGAGGTTAAACAAATAATTAGCGATGGCGGCCTTCATCTGGAGATGCCTCCCTGGCAAGAAAAACTAAGTCAGGCCGATATCGATATTCTAGCTCGCTATGTCATGGATCCTCAGTCGGTACCAGAAGCTGCTGGCGCATTCGATCTGCTTTGTAGTCGTTGTCACGGCGAACGTATTCCCGCCAGCGATGATTTTGCTTTAGCCCAAGAAATCATCGCGACTGGTGGTTCGCATGAAACGATGCCGGTTTGGGGAGACGTTTTAACCAGTGAACAGCTAGATGCGTTGGTTAGCTACACGCTGGAATCCGCATCTGGGGCGCCGCTGGTGGCGGGGCAGGATCTCTATGCGGAAAATTGTGCCGATTGCCATGGCGGGTTGGGAGAAGGTGGTCATAATCCTGCTCGACCAGATGATATCATCGCGCCGATTAGTACGGCCGAATATCTAAAGACCCGAGATGATTTCACCCTACGCAGTATCATTGCCCAAGGACAGCCAAACTTCGGTATGTCCCCCTTTGGTTCAGCTTTTGGTGGACCTTTAGATGACGATGAGATTGACGCCTTGGTCACCTACATTCGATCCTGGCAACGCGATCCACCGGTCGAATTACCCCCCGAGGTATCGGTCGAGACGCTTTCCCTCAGCGGATTCGAAATCTTCAGTGAGATTTGCTCCCAGTGCCATGGGACAACGGGCGCAGGTGGTGTCGGGCCCTCATTACGAGATGCCAATTTCCGTACCTCTAATAACAATCAAGATATTTACGACACAGTCAGCGAGGGACATGAGGCAACGGAAATGATTGCCTGGGGCTCTATCTTAACTGCCGAACAGATACAACAACTGGTCAGGTTTATCGAACAATTGCCCATTGAAGAATCTAAGCCCGAACCCGTGGAAAAGGAACCTACAGCCAAAGAAGAAGAGCCCCCAGCCGAAGAGGCAAAAGAGGTGATCGAGGAAGTGGTCGAAGAAGCGACACCGGAAAGTATAGAAGTATCTTATTCGGCCGATATCTCGCCGATGATGGAATATCGTTGTATTGATTGCCATGGAACAGACGGTGGTTATGATGTCTCTACTTATGACTTGGTCATTAACAGTGGCGACAACGGACCGGCCGTTATCCCCGGTGACGCTGAAAACAGTCTTTTAGCTCAGAAGGTAGCGGGCACTCATGAAGAAGGCGACGAGATGCCCCCGCCACCGCTACGGTCCCTTCAGGAAGATCTGATTCAACTAATTCTCGACTGGATAGACGCCGGGGCTCTAGATAATTGAACAGGGACAGCTAAATAATCAAATAAGCAGGGCGCGCTTTTTATTGGGTTCTAGATAGGAAGTGCGCCTTCTTATGAAGCGGACTTTTTTTATTAGGTACCCTCATTTAGTAAACGCACTTTCTCATTCTGAGAAAAGAACTATAGACTCTCAACGGTCAGCTCCTCTACCCGTATAAAGTCGTTCTTGGACAAACTGACTCAGTCATTCACCTATCGGTAGTTCAGTGTGATTATCAAGTTGTTTCGACCTAGTTGAGAATACAAGTCACAATCCGGACACCCACACGCTGTACTTTGCAAGGCGGGGTCTGGGGCTATTTCTTTCGTTCATACGATAATTCTACCGCTTTCCCCAGCCACCTTATTTCAAGGGTTTCGCAATATCCTTAAATTGTTGGCTTACTCAACCCGCGAACCACTGGGTTGGTGTTAATCTCACCTTACTACCCACCTGCCCGCTTATAGTTTGAGGAAACATTGATTGACCCTTCTCTGGTAAATAGGCAAAGAAAAAGGCCGGTTAATCCGCCATTTGGGCATCTTACCGGCCTTATCTAATTACTTGATCGACCTAATTTGACTAGGGTCGACTCATAGCGGATACATCACCGCCAACATCCGCCAAGCTATCATACAGCAATTGGAGAACATAAACGGGGTTGTGGGCGAAGCCACCCGGATCCTTGGTCGCATACTGATAATTGTACGATGCGCGCAATAAGGTCGGTGTCCAGGTGCCATAACGCTCGCCTTCACCATCGAAGAAGTAAGGGTAAGCGTGCGAATCGTATACAATGTCGTTAACGCCATCTGTGGCAGCTGCATATTCTTGCATTGCCAGCAATACGGCCTCACGCATCGTATCAATCTCGCTGAAGATGCCTTCCGTGGCGTCTCCATCACCATCGTAATCGACTTCGCTAACACGGATGGCTTGAAGATCGTCAGCTGTTTCAACATTCTCGTGACAGTTGCTGCAATCTTCAAACTTAACTTCAAGGGCATGGGTACTGTGGCACTCAATGCAGGTATCAAAGGCATTTACATGCTCATTACGCCCGGCATATTCGTTGCCTTCGTACTGGTAGCCAACTTGTGATTCGCTGCCAAAGAGGGTTCCGCCGGCGGGGAAGTAATGAACGTTCCGGAAACTCAGGTTTTCACCGATTTCATCCGGTCCGAGATCACCAACAAGCGCGTCGACGTCGCCAGAGGATTGCCGTCCTTGATGACAATTAAGACATAGGTTGGCATCCAAACCATTCTCTTCGTCAAACTCAACTAAGCTAAGCTCTGCACCGCTGGGGAATTCTACGCTCTCGCTTTCATAACGGGTAAAGGTTGTTAGATCGTTGTGGCAAGTTGCGCAGTTTAAGCCATTGGCAGTCGGTTGTTCAATTGTTACGCCTTGTTCGATGTAGAGCGGAAGTCCTTCAGCTGAATGACATCTGCTACACGAACCGGGTACGGCACCATCTTCATCCCAATGACGGAATGCTTCCTCAGAGCCGGCGAAGTGACCATGATCGATGCGACTTGCATTCGCTAGATCAACCGGTACGGAAAGAGCCTCATTTAGACTTTCGATAGAATCGTAGAGAAGCTGGATAATGTATTTGCCGCCATGGGCAAACTCGCCAGGATCCTTTTGGGAAACCTGGTAATTGTAAGCAGCCTTAGCCAGCCTCGGCGTCCAGGCATTGAAACTATTGCCGAAGTTCGCTTCGTCTTCAGCTACTTCACCGTCGCCGTCGCTATCGATGAAGAAATAAGGGTAGGCATGAGAATCATAAACCACCGGTGTCCCGGCAATTTCATTACCATAAGCCTGCATGGCACTATATAACATTGCTTGCAAGCCTTGAATCTCGGCCATGATCCCTTCTTCGAGATCGCCGTTGCCATTGTAGTCCACCAAGGACCCGAGCATACGAATGTTCACTAAGTCCTCCATGCCTTCAAGATCTGAATGGCATTGAGTACATTCATCATAGCGAACTTGCAACGTATGCGGGTTATGGCAGGCAACACAGGTATCATACGGCGCTACATGGTCGAACTTAGAGTCATATGACTTGTCGTCATACTCGTATCCGCCCTGGACGGCCGTTCCATACTGTGTGGCAGCAGCAGCATAGTAATGAATATTCGAAAAACCCAAATCCTCGCTGACGGTGTCTTCATCCTCAGGAGTCAGACCGGCGTCTTCGATGGATTGGTTGACACTGATTGTCGAGTGTCGGCCTTGGTGGCAGGTCATGCAGCGTGCTTCAGAGCCCAAATCGGTTACCTCGGCCCCAGAGGGGAAGGTAACAGAAGTCAATTGTAGGGTTGCATCATTGTGGCAAGCCTCACAAGTGACCACGGTGCCAATTGGGGCAGCCTGGTCTACAACACCAAATTCACTGCCGTCAGCGCCAACATAGTCCTGGAAACCTGGGGTGCTGTGGCACTTAGCACAGCTCGCAGGCACCTCGGCCGGATCATCTTCGTCCCAATGGACAAAGGCTTCGGCTGAAGCATCAGCGTGAGCAGATGAGGCCCATTCTTCCTCAAAGGGAATGGTCACATCTGATCCCACCGGCACTTCAACTACCACTTCGACCGGTACTTCGACGACCCTGGTAACTTCAACTTCAACGTCCTCACCAGGAACTTCGACCTCGACTACACGGGTTACTTCTACTTCCTCTGGCTCCTGGGCGCAAGACCCGAGAGCGAGAGCAAATAAGAGCAGTAACCCAAAAACCAATAATAAACGTCTCTTAGGATATTCCATACGTTATCCTCCTTCAAAAGGATTAAAAACTGGCACCTTTACCCTTACCTAACTGTCAACTGCGTCCAGTATGACAGAATTGGCCATAAGCTAATAGTGACAAAACGCTACACAGTAAATGAAGAAAGTCACATGTGAATCAATTCACAATTGACACTTACAATAATTCCTAATCGATCTCCTTCAGTAAAAGAACAACTCCCGCTAAGGTACTGGCGTTTCCAAAGGAACGAACACTTCCGGAGTTATGGGCGGTAACCTGGTAATGGCTGTTTCCTCAAAAGTGAAAATCCAAATGGTCAAAGCCAACATGGCTATACCAAATACAACGCCGGCAATAATGTAAACCCGCAGTCGTTGCTTATATTGCCGGGGTTCGACAGTACGCCACGGGTTTCCACCCGCTTCGATGCGTTCCAGCTCCAGAGCATGCTCTTCTTCCATCTGTTTACGGGGTAACTTGCCCGTCCACATGCTTGGATTAATTTGTTTGACAAGAACGCTATACAGATGCCAAATAACGATGGCCGAGGCGGCTAAAACAGCTTCCCAACCATGGGCGGACAAGGCGGCCGGTATGAATTGGCCGGGCAAAATGGAGGTGGTGGCAATGGGGTTTAAAAGCATAAAGCCAGTAACTATCATGATGCCTGTTCCCCACACAACCGCCCAGTACTCAAATTTTTCCCCGAAATTGAACTTGCGCATCTTAGGAGGTTCGTCCTTAACACCAATATTGTGAAGGACGGTATCTCGCGCATCGTAAGCATCTTTTATATCTGGCAGGATCCTCATCCGCTCGCGCTTAACGTACAGGCGATAGAAGGCAGTGAATAAATGGTAGAAGGATCCGCCGATCAAAAAGAACGCTGACCAACGATGGATGATTCGAACCGTCTCGATCCCCCCCATTAGATTAACCATCCAAGCTCCAATATCAGACTCCACATATTTCTGAGGCAATCCCGTCAGGCATAGAATAGTAAAAGTTACCAAGAGGACTATATGCTCAATGCGAGCTCCTACACGGAAACGCGGGAATTTTTGTTGCTCACTCACGATCGTCTTCACCTATTTTCTTAATCTAATGCGGACTCTTCTGAATATGTCTGTAATCACCAACAAACCGAGCCCACCTACTGTGACAGGAATCACAATCGCATAGAAGCTATCGACTAACCAGACCAAGGTATTGTTATCGGGCGAAGGCACATAGTGACTGGTCCAGGCATCAGGGAAATTGTCATTTGCGTCAGGGTGACATTGTTGACATGTAACCAGCAGATTAGCTTTAATGCTATTGTCGGAGTCGTCCACGGGCTTAATATCATGGACACCGTGACAGTCATAACAAACGGCCGTGATGACTAATGCATCGGGATCATCAGGGTCAAAAAGCGCGACCGTGGTCCCATGAAAATCATGGAGATACGTTTCGAAAACATCGGTTGAAATATCATATCTGCCCATGAGATCTTCATCAGCATGACAACCAGCACAGAGCTGAGGCGATCGGGCTCTGGCCAATTCTGTTGTCGGATTATTAATATCGTGAACCCCATGACAGTCGATACAAATAGCGACATCTGGATTACTTTCGTCCAAAAGGGCTTCACCATGAACGCTTTGAGCGTAAGTATCAAAGATTGTGCTATGGCATTGTTGACAGGTATGAGAAATTCTTTCTCGGGGCTCACTTGGCGGTGGCGTGTCATGGGCGCCATGACAATCAGTACACATGGCGGCGTCCATATTTCCTTCATTAAGGGCCTCACCGTGTACACTGTCCAAGGCTTTATCAAAATTCGGTTCGTGGCATCTTTTGCATCTTTGATTGCTCTCAAGCGAATATTGCCGGTAGCTTGTCGCTTCGATCTCAGCATGAGGATACGCAAGCTTACCGTGGCAATCTATGCACTCCAGTTGTTGCCAAGGGTTATCCGTGCCATGAACCGAATCATGGAAATTATCACGATCGATAGTCGCCGAAATTACATCTCCATTCTCAAAGGTAATGGTCAGGTCTTCTTGGACATGACAGGCTAAACAATAGTCACTGCCGGCACTATCGGTAAATAAACCATCACGGATAACTTGGGAAAGAACAATTGGATCGGTCAGCCCAACTTCTCTCTGTAGGTGGCAATCTACGCAAGTTCCCGTGCCCTCACCTGTCTTCAATTGAACAGAAGTCAAGGTATCATGAGCCCCATGGCAGTCAGTGCATAGCACAGGATTACTTGATTCTGGTCCAGGATGGCTTGTTATATGCGGCTGTTGGTGACAGCGTTCACAGGTAGCAGAACGGGCCACTTGGTAACTGCGTAAATCACGGTCAGTCACTGGTTCGTGGGGAAACTGATAATCAACCGGCGCGTGGCAGTCATCACATGAAAGCGGTGATTCTGATTGCTTACCATGTGCCGAATTTGAGAGGATCTCCAAATCAACACCCACCGGTAAGCTATCGCCGGATGGAAATTCAATCTCTTTTTCCGTATCACCGTGACATTGACGGCAAGCCGCATCACTAGGTGGATGAACTGGATCATCACTCTGAGACTGACTGACCCTCATCACCGTGAGTTCAATAGGTGCCCCAACCAAAGATTTGATCGAAGTGTCCGCGGGCTCTTGGGCGTCGGCCAACTTAGGAAGAAGGAAAAGGATTGCCAGAATACCGAGAATTAGCAACGCGACAGTTGCTAGACTCAATATGTTGCGGTTTAGATTGTAACGCTCGTGCAATGCACTTTCCTCCACAAAACCTTTCCCCAATTGCCCTTATATAATTTGATTAGACCAGGCAGCTTTTTTTTATGCTCAATCTATCCTTATGAGATGACAAAAGTAGTCGTGGCCATCCCATTATTGACATCTACGACATATTCGCCTGGTTCCAATCCCTCTGTTTCCAACAGAACTTCTTCTGTAAAGGGAGCCAACATCTGGGCACAAATTGCCCCCGGTGGCGAAGTGGTCGTCATCGTAATATCGAATATATTGCCATCTACGCTTTGTGTGATTTCGCTCGTGGTCGTACACGAATCCGGGAAATTACCCTGGATAATTGCATAATATTGGCCCTCTCGTTCTTCTACGATCACGCTATCCACAATTGCCAGTGAAGTTGTTGAAGTTGCTGGTTCATCATGGATGCCTCTAGCAGCTTCCTGCAGTTCGGCATCGCTCTTCGGAGACGCCATTCCATTTTCGTTGTGGCAATGGCGGCAGGCGAAATCAAGGCCTAGCTCTGATAAGGATTGGCTGCCATCCTCGGTGAATTGCCCAATCTGATCGGGATCGATGGCCATAAGGTGAGTACGTATATCACCGGTAAACCGTTCGGAATCTCCTAAAGCGCTCTTCGTAAGCCGAGGCATGTGGCATTCGATGCATTCCGATGGGTGGAAATCTATATCGAAATTCTTTGCTTCCTGGAAATGACAATTTTCGCACTGTGTTCTGGTCGTCTGAGGCGCATTTGTTTCTCTGAGCTGAATGACACCGGTATGGGGATCGTGACACTGAACACAGTCTATGGTGGCATGTTTACTCTGGAACAGTTCTTCATACTGTTCATGATGTCGAATAAACCCACCAGAAGCATCTAACTCCTCAACCACCCCGCGGAAGTGACAATCACCACAAGCGGCCGCATCACGATCAATATTCATTTGGAAAGACATTGGATGTTGTGCGTGCTGGCTTCCAGGACCGTGGCACTCTTCACATTGAATACCGCCCTCAGACCAGGTTCCGACAAGCCCTGGTAACCCGTCCTGATTTCCTTCCGGACTATAGCCTGTTGTATGGCAAGTACCGCAATTATAAGGTTTTTCCTCGCCTGCATGGTAAGGAACCCAATTATCACCCATATCCAATTCCGGGTTGTAGAAGTTGTATTGGGTCGTGGCGTCCTCATCGCCAGTGATGATGAAGCCATCTCGGTCAATAAAGCGGGCTTTCCAATTGTAACCACCAATCACGTAGCTGATATCGTCCCAGGTATACCCTTCAGGCGGATCGGCCAATTCGGTGAACGGATACTCAGGTGGCTGCCCATCAACGACCTTATTAAGCTTATAGGGGTGTCCGCTGTCCATGAAGACATCGTAAAGCTCCTCATGGCATTCTGCACATGCTGCAGCGCCGATAAAAGTAGGAGGAACAAAGCTTGCACCATCTTGACCGGCAAGGCCGGGAGGTCCGGGATCGCCATCTTGACCGGCTGGTCCGGGTGGACCCTGGGCGCCATCTGGGCCTGGAGACCCCTCGGGTCCTTCTTGCCCTTGACAAGCTGATATTAGCAAGGCAGCCAATAGCAATAATATTGGCAATAAACGTATTGCTTTCTTCATCCTTACCCACCTTTCTCAATTAAACTTTTGCAACTAGCCTGCTGTCGGCTATTAGAACTGTCCGTAAGCGGCTAGCCGGCAAGCTTATCGTGCTATCAAAGCGTATATTGACTGTTTCTTAATCTTACAGACGCTGCTGGCACCGATCTTGCTCACGGTCATGGTTGTCCAGAAAAAAACCAATACCGAAATGATCCACAGTTCAAGCTTATATAACATGATTCCAGTCATAGTTCTTGATAATTGATAGTTTATCCTATAGCCAACACGTAAATCAGTGACAGACGTCATATGCGACATATGACGCCTCTCACGATTCATGTTGCGATTTGTTTAGATTTTTCAGCTGAGATCGGGATTACTGTAAATAGTGAAGCGAAATAGTCTTCTTTTTACTTATTTTCTGCTGGTCTTTCACCATAACGGTGCGCAGGACTTCATTCAATTTATTTGGTCAATTGCTGGAGGAAAGCCTCTATGTTAAAATTTAACAACATCAATTCAGATAAAGCAGATTCATCTTCATAGGCAAAAAAGAATAGGTTATTTAAACGTTAGTAATCACAAAGTAGCACAAACAACTTGGTTTAGGAGCATTAGCCTCTAGCTAATACGGTTAGGTGACAGTGCTCTTTTTCGAGGAGGGTATCACTTAAAAATGCGCGAATCTTGGAAAACTTGGGCGCTCGTTGCCGTACTGCTGATATTTGCTGGCGTAGCATCGGCTACCGTACCCTTTATTCTCGATCAGATTGACGGCAGTAGTCAATCAGAAACAGTTGTTGAGAGTCATCCAACTGTGACGACAATCGACGTTAGCCAACTTCCCTTTATTGGGGAAGTGCTCGTGGAAATTCCCTTTATCGCCGACAATATCCAGGGGCAGCCAATCACTCTAGCCCAAGCGTTTGGCATCGCATTTGGCGTAGTGCTTGTTTCTGTGGGTGGATTGGGTCTTTTACTTACGATTCCGATTGTGATCTATAGCGGGATGTTGTCGAAGGTTTACTCGGACGAGGAATTCAAAACTTCTGAAACAGAATTGGAAAACAAACAAAAAAACCTATTGAAGGAAAAACAGCAGGCCCAGCCACCAGCTGAAGCGACCGATCCTGGCCGGTTAGCGCGCTATAAGGTCAACAGCTTTGTTTTCCTTATCGTCTTGCTTGTGTTAGTCACTAGCCTAACTGTAACCATCATTTATCTTAATGATACGACCTGGTCGATTGGTAGTCTGGAAGTGAGTGCTGCCTTCGTCGTCAATCTCGTTGTGGTTTTATTGTCCATTCTGATCCTTTATTTAGCGCTGCGTCGTAGAGATCCGATGGAATTGGACTCAAAAGAAATGGACAGCAAGCCGGTCAATTGGGGTACCATCTGGGTCATTGTAACTGGATTACTAATCGTCGGTATTGGCACGGGATTGGCCATCGCCTTAGCCCCAGGTGGTTAACATCTGAACAATCAATAGGGCAAAACCAGGCGGCTGGATGGACATAGTCTATCCAGTCGTTTCTATTTATGCCCAAGGAATGTACCTCTTGAATCACCAAGAGATATTGGAACGGCTTGATAAGAGCCGAGAAAATTTATTGGTTGTCCTGGGGCCGTTGCCTGATGAGGCCCTTGTTACACCTGGAGCGATGGGTTCGTGGTCAATCCGAGATATTCTGGCCCATCTAACTACTTGGGAATCAGAATTGGTCACCGCCCTCATGCGCATCAAGCAAGGAAAAAAACCGGCTCGATTGCTGACTGCCTACGAAGATGTCGAAAAATATAATGAACAACGATTTCTAGAAAATAGAAACCGGGAATTGGATCGGATTTTTGATGATTTGATGGGCGTTCGTCTTCACCTGGAAGATTGGGTGATGGAATTTTCTGACCGGGAGCTGCAGCGTCCTCTAGGCAAAAAATGGGCAGGGAAGCAGGCCTTATGGGAAATTATTCAGGATAACAGCTATGGGCATGAAGCCGAGCATCTGGCCAATATTGAGGATTTCTCCCAAAGTTGGCTCTCAAGCAGTGATGAAACGGCCGTATAGGAAATCAAGAATCTCTTCTTAAATAATTTCTCATGGGTGTCTCAATTATAGGCGTTGATTATGTGCTAAACTCATGAGCAGGAGAAACATTGATGAATGGTATGAATAAAACAATGAGCCCGGCAACGATCGCGACCAGCTATGATGCCGCACATAATAAAGCGGTGGTCGTTGACCGGAGCAATTTAGGCATGCTCAAATTTACCGGCAAGACGCGTCTTGATCTGCTCAACCGCATGTCAACTCAGAATTTAGATGTATTGGGGAGCGGTGAAGGAACCGCGACCATCTTAACCACCGAAGTCGGGCGAATCATTGACCGCCTATTACTCTATGCCAGTAGCGACACAGTTTACTGTTTAACTGGCGAGAACAATGCTCAGCATATAGCAGATTATTTGAAACGATTTGTTTTTTATATGGATGATTTCCATGTCGAAGATTTGAGCGACAATACATTTATCTTAGCCATTTATGGTCGCCGAGCTGCGGACAGTATGGCTGAGCTATTTGGCGAGGCAGTACCGCTTGACCTGCACCAGTGGAGGGAAGTGGAGCTTGGTCAAACAAATGTCTACCTTCATAAAACAGATCCAGTGGCTGGGGGTGGTTATTTTCTGATAGGCCAAGAAGTCGACAGAGCGGCTATGGTGAAGCAGTTGACCGTCAACGATATATCTTTGACGGATGAAGAAGCGTTCGAATATCTGCGCATCGAAAGTGGTCAGCCCCGATTTGGACACGAGATATCTCAGAACTACATTCCCTTGGAAGCCAATCTGTGGTCAGATGTTTCTTTCAATAAAGGTTGTTATACGGGACAAGAAATAATTGCTCGCATGGAGAGTCGGGGGCGCTTAGCAAAAAAATTGGTTCGGCTGAAGGCAGCCGAGCCGCTAGGCGTGGGTAGCGAATTGACCGCCAACGGTAAAAAGGCCGGAATCATTACTTCTGAAGCGACAGGACCAAAGGGCATATTAGCATTAGGCTTTGTAAAAACGAAAACTTTGCCGGCTAGCATTGAGGAGAATGAGCAACTCGTACTTCAGGCTGGATCGATACCGGTCGTGCTGGATTCGTTACTTTAGATTAGGGTCTAGGGCTATAATTTGCTACGAATTTATAGGTCGCTTTTTGGGGAGCCTACCACGATAACGCTCTGCCGAGTGAGCAGAGAATCCATACTCGATTAAAAAGCAACATTCCAGTATAATTATAGAGGTGAAAGCTGCCCCTGAGAGGTGGCATTTTTTGCTTTTATCGGGCGTGTGGAAATGGGCAATATAAACTCTGCTCCCTGTACTTATTATCAGGCTTGGTTAGAGCCTGTTATTGAGTGCAAAATGGGTCAAGAGAAGATCTTGTTTTGTTCGCAAAGTCCCGGTTCGAATAACAATTCAAAAAGAATATATCTCCTTGATCCATGGAGGACCCATTGGACATAGGTACAATTAGTTCAGTAGACATCAATCGGGAAATGCGTACCGCTTATTTGGATTATGCTATGAGCGTTATTGTCGCTCGGGCTCTGCCAGATGCGCGCGATGGGCTAAAACCCGTCCACCGCCGAATTTTATATGCTATGCATGACATGGGAATCCGGTCAAACTCTCGTCATCGAAAGAGCGCTCGGATTGTCGGCGAAGTGTTAGGAAAATACCATCCACACGGTGATCAGGCTGTTTATGATGCTATGGTTCGGATGGCCCAGGAGTTTTCCTTGCGTTATATGCTGGTCGATGGACAAGGCAACTTCGGTAGCATCGATGGTGACAGTGCGGCCGCAATGCGTTATACCGAAGCTCGTCTATCCCGGATTGCCATGGAGCTTTTGGCAGATATTGACAAGGATACAGTCGGTTTTTCCGATAACTTCGATGGCACTTTGCAGGAACCTCTTGTCTTACCTTCACGGCTGCCAAATTTATTGATCAATGGCGGTTCAGGTATTGCCGTCGGTATGGCGACAAACATCCCGCCCCACAATTTGAGCGAAATTTGTGACGCCGTGAGTTACCTGATCGATCGGCAAGATGATTTGGACGCCGTCACCCTCGACGATCTGATGCAGTTTGTTAAGGGGCCAGACTTCCCTACCGGCGGTACGATTATTGGTAATGAAGGTATTCGGAATGCCTTTGCCACTGGCAGGGGACGGATCATCATGCGGGCCGTTTCTGACATTGAGGAGATACCCAACCGGCCGGATCGCCAGCGGATAAATATTACTGAAATTCCGTATCAAGTTAACAAATCAAACTTGATTGAACGAATGGCTGAGCTGGTAAATCAAGGCAAGATTACCGACATTTCGGACATTCGTGACGAATCTGATCGTATGGGTATTTCTATCATTGTCGAACTTAAACGGGGCACCCAACCAAAAAAGGTGCTAAATCAACTTTACAAACACACTCAATTACAACAAACCTTTGGCGTGCAAATGTTGGCTCTGGTAGACCGGGAGCCACGCCTATTATCGCTCAAACGTGCCCTGCAAATCTATATCGATCATCGCATCGAGGTTATCACCCGGCGGATTCAATTTGAACTGAACAAAGCGTTAAGACGGCAACATATATTAGAGGGTTTGCTCATCGCCTTAGGCCATCTGGATGATGTCATCAAAACGATTCGCAGTTCGGCCGATGCCGATATTGCCCGGCAGCAACTAATGGAACGATTTGGTCTTACGGATGTTCAGGCAACTGCCATTTTGGATATGCAATTGCGTCGCTTAGCGGCCCTCGAAGGTCAGAAACTGGAGCAAGAATATCAGGAGATCAGCGAACATATCGAATACTTGCGGGGACTGCTAGCTGATGTAAAGAAGATCCTGGCTCTCATCAAAGAGGATGTCCTGGGACTTAAGGAAAAGTATGGCGATGAACGGCGAACGCAAGTGGCTTTGGGTTTAGCCGCCCATCTTAACATGGAAGATCTGGTGCAGGATGAAGATGTGTTCGTATCGATTACCCGTAAAGGTTATATCAAACGAACACCGGTGGCCGCCTATCGGGTCCAGGGAAGAGGCGGTCGAGGTTTAATCGGCATGAGTACCCGAGAAGAAGATCAATTGGTGCATCTCTTTGCCGCTGGCACCCTCAATCATATTCTGTTTTTCTCTGATCGGGGGAAGGTCTATTCTGAAAGGACTTACGAAATACCCGAATACGACCGGACGGCAAAAGGCGTCTCCTTAATGAACATTTTGCCTTTGATGACTGAAGAGAAGATAACGGTGGCATTGCCAGTGCATGATTTCGGCGACGCCAAGTATCTAACCATGATTACTCGTAAGGGACGTATAAAACGAGTTCAAGTCAATGCCTTTGCAAATGTACGGGCAAGTGGGCTCATTGCCATCAATCTGACCGAAGATGACGCTCTTGGATGGGTAAAGACAACAGAGGGCGAGCAAGATTTGATTGTTGTCAGTGAACAAGGCCGAGGCATTCGCTTCAGCGAGGAGGATGTGAGGGCGATGGGCCGAACGGCGGCTGGCGTTTACGCTATGCGTCTTGCCGAAGATGATCAAATAACGGGAGCCGATGTCGTAACTCCAGAAGATGACTTGCTATTGATTACAGAAAAAGGGTACGGTAAGCGGACACCTTTGTCAGCATATCGCCAACAAAGTCGTTATGGCAAGGGCGTCAGGGCGATGAAGTTAGGTTCTCTAACGGGCAAAATTGTCAGCGCCAGGGTTGTGACCAAAGACGATGAAGTTACCTTTATTTCGGCTAACGGCATCATCCTGCGAACATCGATCAATACCATTTCTCGCCAAGGACGTCATTCGCGCGGGGTTTCCGTAATGGACCTCAAGAAGAGTGATTTCATCGCCTCGGTAGCCATTGTGAGAGAGGGACATCTTTCAAGGGTTGGTGAAGAGGAAGAGATGGGGGAAACAGAAGATGAGATCGTTGAAGAAGGATCAACAACAGACGATAATCCTGTGGTAGTGTCCTGATACACCATTTCAAATTCGTAAACCTATATAAGTAATCAAACGGTAAATCGGGTGGAATAATGGCGGACTATTTCCGCCAAGTTTGTGCATATCTATTGTGTGATAGCATTAACGCCATCAGTTCGCACCGGGGCAGTCCACTTAGGTAATAATAACGAATTCAAACGGATCTTTGAGCGAACATCATTGAGGCCTGCTAGGTTTATTGTGCAATTAGCATGAGGGCCACCACGCTAGTTAGAATATCTAATAGCCCTATTGCTATAAAAAGGTGTGAATATGATTGTGAACCGGTTACCCCAACTTCTTTCTCAGAAGAATATGTCGATCCGTGAATTATCTCGCCAAACGGGGGTCACCTATACAACAATTTGGTCTATTTACCATATGCAACGGCGCAGTGTGCAATTTAGCATATTGGAAGCGATATGCCGGGTACTTGATGTCCAACCAGGTGATGTTTACTCATACACGTCTGCAAACTTAAGCTCTACGTTACAAGAACAGGTGGAAAAGCCACTCTCCCCTGAACCTGTGGGCGGAATACCACGCGAATCTTTACCAGACTTTTCTCAAGATCAACTTTCAAATGATTGGCGAACTTGGTGATTCTTCACTATTGGCCTTATAGGAAAAAAGTACTATGTAATAGGGTATACGCATTGAAAAGTGGCCATGCTCCTCTGTAAGGTTAACCATCTCTCTCGTGGTTTATTGGGTTTTTTCATCATATAGGGACAATTTATAAGAATCGGGGTCTATGGAGTACGTCGAAAGCATCCGTAGGGTGTTCGGCGGACCGATCGATTTTCCCCAAGTAATTTTGGCCGTATTAGTCTTAATTATGCTCATAGTTGCTGAGCGCTACTATCGTCGCGATGGGTTTTAAGAAGTAGTACGGGCTTATTACGAATTTCGATCATCATGCCCTATATATGTCATGCTCGGCGGGGAGTATTTGGCGCAAGTTGGGCATCCGCAACGCATACCTAGAAGTCTGTTATTCACTGCCAGCGGCCGGCATGTTCTAGCCCTGGTATTTTAACCTTGCTTGCTGATTCTTCGGTACAAACTTTGGTTGGCTGGCCATATTGACGATACAGAATTGAATCAAGTATCGTACTCGGGTAATATAGCTTGGCCTCGTTCCCTAAGGTAAAATCCTACTGTCGATTTCTAATGGCTTCATCCAAGAAGTAATCGTAGAGGATGTCCTTTAGATTTTTATCTTTTGCCAAAAGAATGTTGTGCAGACCATCTTTACTCATTGATAGGAGGGTAACAATGAAGACACGGATGCTGCTAATAAAACTGCTGCTAATCATACTTGTCTTGGTAGCGGCTACAAATGTGTTTGCCCAAACGAATTATACAATTCAACGAGGAGACACCCTCTACTCTATCGCGCTTCGATTTGGTGTTTCAGTCCAGGCCATCGCGGCCGCGAACAATATCATCAACCCGAATCTTATCTATGCAGGTCAAGTCATCGTTATTCCTGATGGCAGTCCTGACGGGGGCGATACGAGCCCTCCTCCTGCCCCTCCAGCACCAGTCCCACCACCCAGCAGTGGAACGTATGTTGTAAGACCGGGTGACACTTTGTTTCGCATCGCTGTACTCCATGGAGTGACGATGGCTGCCCTGGTTCAGGCGAATGGTATTGCCAATCCAAACATTATCTATGCCGGGCAGGTACTAAGTATACCGGGCCCGGGAAACGGTACGGGACAACCTCCAGCAGCACCAACCTCGGCTCCGCCACCTCCGGTTCAAGCCCCACCCCCCCAAGAACCGCCTGGTTCAATTGGGCCCAATGTGCTGCCTAATGCTTCTTTCGAAAATGGTTACTATCACCTGAATGGCGTTCCTGAGTTGCAGGTGCCTAATAACTGGATCTTTGAATTTGATGAAGGCCAAGGGGCACCGGGCACCGGGCAGACTTTTCTAAGACCAGAAATTCGGGTAATGCCCCGATGGTTGCTGCCGCCATCTGAACAACCACTGTTTGTCTGGAACGGTGACTGGACTGTGAAAGTTTTTAAAGGGGGTTCACCAGTTAGTTTTCGTTTACTTACAGACGTAACCCTTCAGCCAGGGACTTATCGATTCACAGCAAATTACTATCCTGACCTAGTTAGTGGATATAGTGGTGGGAGTAAAATCTTCACTAGCCAACCATCAGCTGGCGAAGTGGCTTTCGTCAAGAATGGGATCGGGGGTTGGTCAGCGGTATCCCCAGGATCAAAAAATACCATGGTGCAAACTTTCAGCGTGTCTTCGGCCGGCAATGTTCGAATTGGGGTCGCCTTCCGCACGAGATACGCGCTGCCAAACAATGGGTTCTTTATGGACGATTGGTCGTTACAACGTATCGCGGATTAAATGCCGCCGGTGCATCGTTTATACGAAGACATATGAATCAAGGCCCTTAAGTAGCAGAGTACTGTTTTTCCCAAGATGGTAGAACTTTGCTCTCATCCGCCAGTAGCAAAGATCTGCAAACATTAACTCATTTCTACGATGAGGTTTTGAGCCACTACTTATGGCATGCTGGAATTGGGGGTTTGTCTGCGTTGCCCATTTACCGTCAATGGAAACATCCATTTTCGGATAAATCTACAAGCGTCTTCAGGATAGTTATTGCCGGGTTCCACGCCAAGTCTTCAGGATATAGGCGACAAAAACCAGCAGGTGCATCGTTTATACGAAGACATATGAATCAAGGCATTTAATCCGCGATACGTTGTAACGACCAA
>PVMK01145728.1_pt1 | contig 89109 bp, 75 predicted proteins | sample 1853481 | NCBI WGS metagenome assembly PVMK01 (sample SAMN08533507, study PRJNA380276) | Marine sediment metagenome, whole genome shotgun sequencing project.
TGAATACGATGAAGTGATCACCCTGCCTGAACTCATAAAGATAATGGGCAAGAAAAAGGACACCACCACCTTTCTGGAATTGAACGGCAGGACAATCAGAAGCGTCGCGATGATCCACTGCGTGGGGAGCAGGCAGATACCGGGGATCCACGAAGAGGATGAGACGGGCTATATGAACGAATACTGTTCCCGGACCTGCTGTTCCGCCACAATCCAAGCTGCAAATATTATCCGTGAAACCTATCCGGGAACCAGGGTCTTCGATTTTTACCGGGATATTAGGACCTACGGCAGGGGGCAGGAAGAGCTCTACGAGCAGGCCGCAAAAAACAAAGTGCTCTTTCTCCGTTTTGAGGCTGCAGAAGCTCCGGTGGTTACACAAAACGGTGGATCCAATGGCCATCCACTTTCCATCCTGGTGAAAGATACCCTTACTTTTGGTGAGGGGGTCGAGGTGCCGGTTGACCTGGTGGTACTTGCCGTGGGAACGGAGCCCAACAATGTCTCTGACCTGGCGGGAATGATGAAGCTTCCCGTGGGGGCCGACCGATTTCTCCAAGAGGTCCACCCGAAGTTGCGCCCGGTTGAGTTGTCGGTTGCGGGGGTGCTGCTGGCAGGAACCTGCCAGTCGCCCATGGACATGGGCGAAGCGTGCAATGGCGCCTCCAGCGCCGCAGCGAAGGCTTCTTCTTTGCTGACTCGCGGTTACGTGGAACTAGATCCTTTTGTAGCAGAAGTTGATCTGGACTTGTGCGCGGGCACGGGAAGCTGTGTAAAAGCCTGTCTGCAGGAGGGAGCTTTGCATATGGTGGAGATCGAGGAGGATGGCAAGAAGGTACAAAAGGCCGAGGTGAATGCCGAGCAGGCCGCAAAAAACAAGGTGCTCTTTCTCCGTTTTGAGGCTGCAGAAGCTCCGGTGGTTACACAAAACGGTCGATCCAACGGCCATCCACTTTCCATCCTGGTGAAAGATACCCTTACTTTTGGCGAGGGGGTCGAGGTCCGGTTGACCTGGTGGTACTTGCCGTGGGAACGGAGCCCAACAATGTCTCTGACCTGGCGGGAATGATGAAGCTTCCCGTGGGGGCCGACCGATTCCTCCAGGAGGTCCACCCGAAGCTGCGCCCGGTTGAGTTGTCGGTTGCCGGCGTGCTGCTGGCAGGAACCTGCCAGTCGCCCATGGACATGGGCGAAGCGTGCAATGGAGCTTCCAGCGCCGCAGTTAAGGCTTCCTCTTTGCTGAGCCGTGGCTATGTGGAACTAGATCCTTTCGTAGCAGAAGTTGATCTGGACTTGTGCGCGGGCACGGGAAGATGTGTGGAAGCCTGTCTACAGGAGGGAGCTCTGCGTATGGTGGAGATCGAGGAGGATGGAAAAAAAGTGCAGAGGGCCGAGGTGAATCCAGCCGTTTGTACTGGATGCGGGGCCTGTGTTGCTGTTTGCCCCGAGAACGCAATTAATGTCAAAGGTTGGACGCTGAAACAATATGAGGCCATGGTGGATATGATAGTTTCTGATGAGGTTGCCGCTTGAATAGGGGATGATTGAGCAAAATCTGGAATGAAAGACGCGGCAGTAAGGATGTTTCATGAGCCAGGTAGCAACTGAAAAAGCAGAAAAAAAAGAAGCGATGAAAAAGCTCCGAGAAAGCAGGAAACACATAATCAATGCGACTTCAGCCAGAGTGAAGGAAAATAGAAAAGCAGTAAAGGCCATCAAAGAGCAACTTAGAGATGAGGCCAGGACAGTACCCGAGATCGCCGGGGCCACAGGTCTTGCATCAGCTGAAGTGCTGTGGTTTGTAGCTACTCTGAAAAAATATGGCGAGATCGTTGAAGGAGATAAAGATGGCGGTTATTTCCGTTACTACTTGGCGGACGCTACGAGCTAGTGAATTAGCAGGGAGGCGTTAAGGGACTCCCATTATTCCCTTTGACGGAGGGTGGAGAATGGCTTTGGTAGATCTAGACTTTCCAGAACAATTAGAGCGCTTTGGCGTGGATACCACTTTGGAATGTTTTAATTGTGGCACCTGCACGGCAATCTGTCCGCTTATCCACGAACATTTCCCCAGAAAGATCATTCGCTATGCTCAGCTAGGCGCCAAGGATCGAATACTGCAGGAGTCTGACGAACTCTGGCGTTGTCTCCACTGTGGGCTCTGCACCTATACATGTCCGAGAGAAGCCAATCCTGGAGAACTCATTTTAGGATTGAGGCGATACGTAATCGCCAACTGGAGGGGGACTGCTCATGTTTAAACCAAGGGATATTATTGAGCTCATCGCGGACAACGTCAGGAAAACGCGGAATCCCTTCGGGGTGCCCAACGTCTTGATGAACAGATGGTGGAAAGGTATTGATCTCCGCACAGAAGGAGATGAACTGCTCTTTACTGGACTTATGTATCAGTCAGTACCGTACATAGAAATGACAACGCGACATCTCGAACGTTATGAGGACAGCGCTGTTGCAGACCATGTTAAGTATGGCAAGTACATGCCCAAGTTTCTGGTGGGATTGGGATTAGCTTTGCTGAGTTCTAAAGAAGAGAAGAAGAAATCCAGCGATATGCTGCATAGCATTGTCAAAATTCTAACCAGGTCCAAGGTTGATTTCTGCTATAAACCCGAACTCGACCATTACAGTGGCGTTTTACTTTATGACCTGGGTGATATAGACGGTTTCATGAGCCATGCTCGGTTTGTTGCTGACAGATTAAGAGAACACGGTGTTAAGAAACTGATTACGGTGGATCCGCATACAACGTACGCTCTGAAGGTTCTCTACCCTAAATATGTGGGCGAGACTTTCGAAGTGAAAACCTACTTTGAGCTGGTCAATTTCCGGGGAGAGAACGGCACCAAGCAGGTCACCCTGCACGATCCCTGTTTCTACGGAAGATACCTGGAAATGTCGGATGTTCCAACCAAGGTCTTGGAAAACCTGGGCATTGAATGCGTGCCGGTAAGGAATTCAGGCACGTTCACCAACTGCTGTGGCGGCCCAGCTGAGTCTATTTCTCCAAAGCTCTCAAGAGAGGTGCTGGAGCGCAGGGTTAAAGAATTGCAGGCCACTGGCGCACCCATCGTGGCAATGTGCCCCATATGTATGACACATCTTAAGAAGGGCGGCGTTGAGGTGGAAGATCTGTCAACCTTGATTGCACGCTGCGCTTGAAAGCGCAAGGCGCAAAGCGCATAGCGTCAAGATTCACCTGCGGCAATACCAGTATGACAACATAAGTCAAGTCCACACTCCAAGATAGAGAAAGTCTTTGATAACAAAAAACAGAAAGGAGAATGAAGATGGCGGAAACTGAAAAGATGGTCTACATCGTAACGCACGCGGGAGAGGACCCGGAAAGAGCGACCTTTCCATTCATGCTGGCAACTGCGGCCCAGGCCATGGAAGTCGAGGTCGTAGTGGCTTTACAGGGAGTATCAGTCTTTCTCGCCAAGAAAGGCTACCTGGAGCACGTCGTAGCAGCCGGTTTGCCCGCACTCAAGGACTTGGTGAACAATTACCTTGAGTCCGGAGGCAAGCTACTCATCTGTACACCTTGCATCAGAGATAGAAACATTGAAGAATCTGACTTGATCGAGGGATCCGAGTTGATTGCTGCAGCGAGACTTAACCAAGAGATTCTCAGTGCGAACGCAACTCTGGTTTACTAGAAGAGTATCCCAGAGACCGTGCGTCTAAACTTTACCTTCCCCCTCCCTTGCTAAACCTCGTAAGAGGAGGGGGAAGTTTGTAAATTTCGGATTGCAGATTTGCGGATCTAATTATTTCAACTTGTGCCAATCCGAAATCCGCAATCTACAATCGAAAATCTGCCTCCTACTCTCGGGGAGAGGTGAGTTCCCTCACATACTCGACAAGATAATCCGAGAAAATCCCACCAAGTTTGTTGGTAGAAGCGAACTGCCATTTCTCCGGTAACTCAAACTCAGCTTCGCTTTTCTCAGTAAAATGCAAGAGAAAGCCAACGGAGTCGCTCTTGCGTCCTTCTTTGTCACGAACAAAGATGGTCAAGTGGAACATTTTGCCTCGGAGATATGGCGAGGGCGGGGTTTTGACAAATAGGTACCCGGCAAATTCCCCTCTCTCTTCCTCATCGACAGAGGTGATGGAGTAGGTAAGAAAACTCATAGCCGCTGGTGATATTTTGGCGACAATGTTTTTCATGTCACCGTCTTTATCCTCGGCTTTGATAAGGATTTTCCAGACCTCACCTGGCTTGGCGTTCTGAGGTGCATAAGAATCCAAGATAACCGGCTTGTTTCCCGGGTCTATGGGGACGAGTTTCCATAGTTCACCACAGCCGAGTATGGTTGTTGTGAGCACCAAGACTACCAGGTATCTTTTCATGACGAACTCGTTTTTCTAGTTGTCCTTCATCAAAAAAACTATATTTCCCCTCCCCTGGCGGGAAGGGATAAAGCCTGCCCGCCATCGCAAGCCTGCTCGCTCAGGCGAGGCGGAGGGAGGGGGAATTGATAAATAGCTGAATGCACCTCTAACTTTTCACCCCCACCTCAATCCTCCCCCGTCAAGGGGGAGGAGGTTAATTGGATCCGATGGTTCACTGAGTCTTGACCAGGTGTAAGCAACGGCTATAGAAAGTGATCTCCCTTTGCACGGAAAGACTGAAGGTTTCACAGAGGGGTAACAGGCCGCCATTGTTTATGAAACTAGTATAATTACGAAAGTGGCGCCGGCCAGCCAGACGCTCAATGAACCGACACATGGCCACTGCAAGGTTGGCTGGTGGGGGGACTTGATAGTCCACCAATATGACATTAGGCGCCAGCCGCTGCATCTCCTTCAATACTGGAAGACGCTGGCCTGCATCCATCTCGTGAAGGACCATGCAGGCAATGGCATAATCAAAAGAACCAGCCGAAAAACTTTCCAACTTCGCGCCATCGCCGAAGAGAATCTGCACGTTATTGAAGCCACGCGCCCGAGCTTGTCGGTTTGCAAAAGACCACATCCGCTTCGAGGTCTCAACCCCCACCAGCTTCGAACCCACGTCAGCAAGGGAAAAAAGGAGTTGGCCTGTGCCGCAGCCGATATCGATAAGAGTACTGCCAGGCTTCACCTGGGAGCGCACCAGTCGGTGAACTCGTCTCAGAAGTGGATCGACCAAGAAATGGTATAGCCAACCCTGGTAGAAGTGATCTTTCTGGTTTTGGTCCATGTTGACCTTCGGATCGCAGAGCGCACAGCGCATAGCGTGTCAAATACGAAGAGCATTCAACTGCCAATGATCGATTTGCCTACTGAGGTTTCTGGAACGTCATTCCCGCGAAAGCGGGAATCTAGATTCCAGATATCCGCCGTCGGCGGATTCCGGAATGACATCTTTGATACCTCGCAGCCAGCTTTTACGTAGCTCACTTCGAGCTGTTACGATTTTGGCTCTTTCGCACAAAGGAAGTACCATATTGAGATAGGAAAAGAAAAGAGTTGGTTTCTTAATCTCATTTTAAACTTGAAGGTGCTGCTTGCGGTGTGATAGGGAAACGTTCAGCATGACCTCTAACGCTAAATTAATCCAATTTAACATCTGTGGGGATTGTGTATGCCGATTTTCGATAAAAAAGACTTCCCTAAGGTACTAGAGCAGGTGGAACAGGGTAGCATAGCCTCTCTTTATTTGCTTTACGGCGAAGATTACCTGGTGAAGTCAGCCCTGGCACAACTCACCGAGATTCTCGTTCCAGAATCCCAGCGGAGCACTAACCTTGAGATAGTTGACGGCAATCAAGCGGATTTTCGACAAATCTTAGACAACGTCAACACCTTTGCGCTATTCGGAGGGCGGAAAGTGGTTGTGGTACAGGATTGTCGTGTTTTTTATTCTCGGGCCAACCTCCCTACTCTTTACCTCAAGAGTAAGGAGGCCCATGAGGCGGGAGATCTGGAAGTTGCTGCTCGGTTGCTGCTGGAGGTGCTCGCCTACGCCGGGTGGTCTCTCACCGATGTGGCAGATGGAGCCTGGCGAGAAATTCCCACCGACCTGTGGCAACAGACCACGGGCGTGGAGCGAGACCAGGCGGAGGTGGCATGGCTGGAAGCGGTTGTAGACCACGCTGGTAGTACTGGAATGGAGGTGCCAAGGCTGAGAGATGATGGTTCTTTGTTGGAGACGGCTCTACAGGAAGGCTTCCCTGAAGAGCAATGTTTACTCCTTACCACCGATACTGTGGACAAGCGGCGAAGCCTCTATCGGCTCATGGAAAAGAAAGGGATTGTGGTCGATTTTGGTGTGGCTTCAGGTAGCAGCCGTAAAGTTCGCTCCCAGCAAGAGGCGGTCTTGAAAAATCTGGCGCAGGAAACCCTCTCCGCAGCGGGCAAGACAATTGAGCCCCAGGCGCTCGCTCTGCTCTTTGAGCGCACCGGATTTAATCTCTGGGCCCTCAAGACCCAGCTAGAAAAGCTCATGTCGTTTGCGGGCGAGGCGACGCTGGTAACTCGCGAGCAGGTGGAGGGTTTGAGTGACCAGTTCCGGGAGGAACCTCTCTATGAATTGAATAACGCAGTGGCTACTCGAGACTGCGAAACCGGTTTACTTGTGCTCAATCGACTCTTGGATCAAAACTATCACCCACTCCAGTTGCTCGCTTCCCTGGCCAATGAACTCCGACGCTTGCTCGTGGCGCGTGAATTTATAGACGAACATCTGGCGGGCAGCTGGGACCCTAATATCTCTTACGGTGGCTTCCAAAAAACCATCTTACCTGTGGTCAAAGAGAAGAGCGACAAAGAGTCTCCCGTAGCTACTTTGCACCCATTTGCCTTACACAAGACAATGGTTCGCAGTACAACCTTTCAGACCGCAGAGTTGGTCGGTTCGCTGCAACATCTGTTCGCTGCTGATCTTACCTTGAAAAGTAGTGGGATCCCTGAACGCGCAGTCATGGAAGGATTGATCATCAGGCTGTGTAGTGGAGAAAGGAAGTAAGCAGGTAAGGCATAAGGCGTGAGGCGCAAGGCGTAAGGAGCAGATAAGTTTTCTTTTATTATTTTTGCCTTGTGCCCTGTGCCTTAGGCCTTGGGTCCGGGTTTTTTATAGTCGTATTTCCTCATGCATGACTGTAAGACGTTGCAATGTTTCTTCGTTTACGCTTACGCCAAGCCCATGGCCTGCCAGCGGTTGGGCTACCCCACCAGGTCCGAATTCCACCGGCTCATTGACTATGTCATCTTTGAGTAGATAACTGGAATAAGAACCCTCCAGATAGAGGAGCTTCCGGGTTGCGGCAAGTTGTCGTCCAGCCGCAGACAGTATCCCGGTTTCCCCCACTTGACATCCCAGCTGAGCTGCGATTGCCTTCTTGCGGCCAATTTCGTACAAACGATTTGCAGCGAGGATTCCCCCGCATTTTGACAATCTCAGGTTAAATACCTGGCAAGCATCCAGAGAGACAAGTTTTTTTGCATCACGCTCAAGACACAGTGATTCGTCAACAATCACTGGGATCTCCACCTGTTCCGACACGCGTTTTAGCCCCAGTATGTCCTCTTTGGGCACCGGTTGCTCCACAGCGCTAATACCATAGGCCATCATTGCCGCAATGCGTTTTCCGGCTTCTTCAGAACTCCAGGCGCCGTTGGCGTCCACCCGGAGGTCTACCTCATGCCCCAGGATCTCACGTGCCAGAGATAAAATCTCTGTGTCCCTTTCGTTTCCCACCTTGATCTTCACAAAGGACATTTCCATGTCACGAATGAGGTGCAGGAGGCGGTGGAAACTGGGATAGGACATCATGGGGATTACTGCACTGTAAATCAGGGGTTGATCTCCACCTCCTAACATCTGGGCTACGGATTGGCTCCAGGTCTTGCCGGCGGCATCAAGTATGGCAAGTTCCAGGGCGCAACACGCAGCCGGCGCTTGAGCTCGATTGTCTTCAGAAAGCAGCTCTGCTAGAGCTTCTATCAAGTCGGGCGGTTCAGAAAGATGGAATCCATTGAGCTCTGGAATGAGATGGTCTTGCAGAAAGCGCAGACTGGATTCCATTACTTCACCAGTCACATATTGTCTGGCAATACCTTCGCCGAAGCCAACCACACCCGAATCAGTAACCACCTTTACCACCAGGTTTTCGCTATGGGTGCGCTCAGCTAGGTAATGCTTAATAGGCATGCATAGCTGAATCTGCAAGAGATACAGATGTATCTTCTTCAACCACATGTATGGGTCTCGTTTCCTCGAAAATCGTGTCGCCGAGGACGGTGCGAACCTGCTTCCATTGATACCACTGGTGCGGCGCCATATAGATGTACTGCTCCAAAACTCGGAGGGCCCTATGGGAAATGGTTGTGGTCTGAGCATTCTGGGCTTCATCTACCAACGAATGTAACCTCAACTTGTAGCGATTTCGCTTCAGTCGACATACAAGCCCGAAGATGACGGGCGAATGGTGACGACGGTGAAACAGATCTAGGGTTCGATCTAGCGGACTGGAGCAGCCAAGGAATTGGGTTGACCTGTCTCGATAGGGGCGCCAGGCCTTAAATTCATCACATTCAGTGATAAGTATCTGGTTTGATTTCAAGGCCTGGAGGGCGTTGAAGATAACTTTTTCGCCCGCGTTGGCGTCCAATAGGGTTATGCCTACACTCGAGCCTCGCCGGACAAGGGCCTCTTTCAGCCGTGGTGTTTTAAAGCGAACGACCATAGTAACCGGATATCCCTTGAGGGCCAGAAAAAGCGGCAAAAACTCAACGGCGCCAAAATGGCCGGTCACCAGGATGACTCCCTTACCGTGGGAGAGAGGCTCATCTATAAGGTGTTTACCCTCAAATTCTACCTGTTTTAGGAGAAAGCGACACACCTTGCCGAAATGGCCAAACGCTATGAGCAGTTTTTCGTGGTAATGAGAGTAAATGCCATGGAAAGTTCGGCGAATGATCAGATCCACTGGCTGTTTTTTGGGAAAGCGACGAGTGACAGCCGACAAGTTGCGCTTGATCTGTTCCTTTTCTTCACGGCTGAAAAAAAAGTAAATACGTCCCAATAGACCCAGATAAGCCCGCACTAAGGTTCTAGGCAGCCAGCGCATTGCTATGGTATTGAACCGCCATTGCAGAAAGCGGCTGAGTCCGACCCTACCCACAGAGCGCCCGCGTGCTCTTTTCATACCATTCCCCCCCTTACCTATTTGAAAAGAGTTCTAAACCCGTCAGAGTTCAGCTCTGTACAGCTATATTTTCACTGCTCAGCGATGTTGTTCCATGATTCTCCTTGGTACCTGTTTCCCCGTCGAGGACCTGACGAACAGCCGATACCAGTTCCTCTGGCTTGAAGGGCTTTTGCACCAGATTTACCCCAGAGGCCATCATTTGCTGCAACTCATTTGCTCTGGAGCCGTAACCACTGCAAATGATCACCTTTGCAGCAGGATTAAGTTTTCTGAGGCCTGTCAGGGTGTCTTTGCCACCCAACTTCGGCATGAGTAGATCGAGGACAACCAGATCAATATCCGCCCCCCTGCTCTCGTAGATTTCTAAGGCCTCCAGGCCATCGCAGGCAAGGACAACCTGGTAGCCGTAACTGCGCAAAATCTCATTTCCTAAATCACGCACCATTGGCTCATCATCCACAAGCAGGACTGTCTCTTCACCTGCCAAGCCGGGGGTCAACCGACGCAATGATTGCTGCTTGTCCTTATCCTTTGAGACCCTGAAAAGAAGATCAAAGACTGTGCCATTGCCCTGATCACTCTCCACATATACGTAACCTCGGGAATTTTGGACTATGCCATAGACCATGGCCAATCCCAGGCCCGAGCCCTTTCCCACTTCTTTGGTGGTAAAAAATGGGTCGAAAATCTTGTCCAAGTCCTCTTGGGAGATGCCGATGCCGTTGTCAGCCACCCGAATCCGGACATATTGACCTGGTTCGGGCGCTAAATCCTTGTAATGAGATGACGGTTTTCCGTCCAAATCCACCGCAGCGGTGGAAATAATTATCTTTCCTCCGTTCGGCATGGCGTCACGAGCATTGAGACAGAGGTTAAGAACTGCTTGCTGCACCTGGGTGGAGTTTGCTGCTATGGGCGGTAAGCCCTGGTGCAAATCCAACTCCACCTGCAGATCTTTTCCCAGCGAACTTTCCAGCAACCTATTGGTCTCCCGAATGACACGATTCGGATAGACTACCTGCAAATCTTCGGGTTGGGTTCCGCGACTAAATGCCAGCAGTTGCCTGACAAGATCAGCGGCCCGCAGGCTGGAAGTTTCAATGATTTCAATAAAACGCTTGGGTTCCGCCTGACCGCGGAGTCTATGTTTCAGCAGGCTGGCATAGCCGAGAACGCCAGTGAGGATATTGTTGAAATCGTGTGCGATTCCCCCGGCCATGGTGCCGATGCTCTCCATTTTCTGCTGGTGCAGGAGTTGGGTTTCCATTCGCTTCTTTTCAGTAATGTCGGTCACCATGGCAAAACTGCCCTTGTAGCGCTCTCCGTCCATAATGGGAACACTACTTATTATGGCTGAAACATGGTCTCCTTCTTTACAGATCATCTGGATTTCTTCTTGGGCCACCAGACCTCGCATGTTCTGCACCAGAAATTTGAGCAGGATACGCTTATTATCAGGGGTTACCAGTTGGTTTATATTGCGGCCGAGCATCTCGTCGTAACCTAGAAGGGCCGATAACCGTTGGTTGGCGAAGGTGATTATTCCGTTTTCATCCACCACCCAGATACCCTCGTGAGCGTTTTCCACCAACTCGCGGTACTGGCGTTCCGATTCTTCCAGTTTTCGATAGAGATTGGCGTTGTGGATGGCTATGGCGATCTGGTTGGAGAAGCTTATAAGGAAGTCCTTTTCCGTCGAAATAACTTTACCGCCCGCCTTTTCCTGATCGCCGACCAGTACACCAAGAATCTTCCCCCTAACTTTCAGCGGCAGAGCTATGAAAGCCTGCGGCTTAAATTGTTTTATGAGAAGGTTATCTTTGTTGATTTTGGAGTTGGCCACATCATCCACTAATTCCGGCTTTCCGGTTCGGGCCACTCGGGCGATAATATTTGAGTCTTTTTGTAGTGGGACTGTGTAGGTTTCTGCTTCCTTGATGTTGGCAGCCGGAGCGCCCCCAGCGTGCGCCAGATACAATATTTCCTGTTCTTCGTCCACCAGGAATATTGCCGCCCTGTCCAGCACCGAAACATCCACGAGGCGCTGGAGAATCAGGGTCATCAGCTCTTCAATGTCTAAAGTTGAGAGAATGGCCGTGCTCGCCTCCTGGAGGCTGACCAGTCTGTCTAGCTGAGACTTGAGTTGGTTGTTTAGACCATGAACCTCAGCATACTTGTCGCGGAGGAGCTCCTTGTCCTGTTCCAACTCTTCAATGGTGGCCCTGGCCAGTCTCCAGGGAGCAATGAGCCGCAGCAGCAGCCGTTTGAACGACGGCCGACGCTTCCAGCTAAGGTGATACTCACAGTAGTCGTCACCCTCAAAGTAGCACTTGCGCTCCTCCAACTGTAAAGGTGGCTCGTTCCAAACCACCGGAACTGCAGTGTAAACGCCACGGTTCATCAGACAAAAGTCTTTTGTCAGCGGGATATCATTGAGCCAATCGAGCCGTACCACAGCCCCATCTTTCCTGAGTTCCACCAGTTGGACTTGTTTGTTGCGGTTGAATCTATCGTTGAGACTCTGGATACGCTTGAGGGTACGAGCGTGGTTACGGAAAGCAAAAAAGAGGATACGTTGGATATAACCGAGCCGCCTTTTGCCTACAGAATCGAAGCCGATGTCGAAGACCACATCGTCCTTGGCGAGAAGTTTTTTAACCCTGTCGTAAAGAAGGATGAGTATATGAGTTGATACCCAGTTATTGGGATCGGAGAGAAATCTCTTGACGTCCGCCACCCCTGCCAGTTCAGGACTGAGATCCTTGAGTAGCGGTTCCACTAAGGAAGGATCGCGCTCCTCAACGTAGTCGATTACAGCCTTGGTATTGATGCAGCTATTGTGTTTTTCCATCAGCTTACTACCCAAAAAAAGAAAAAACCACACTGCCTCAGAAATCCGGCCTTTTGCACCTGAGCCTGTTAGGCTTAGGGACGGATTTCCTTAAACGTGTGGTTGATTGGTGTGGTGTGAGTGGTTGGCCAGTTACCAGAAATACCCAAGATTAGTACATACTGGCCTTCCTCTACAATTACTTTTTATACATGTTATTGCGTTGAAATGTCAAGGAGAAAAACCTGCAGGGGTTTCCTCAAAAATGTTATGAGCGCCACAGGCCAAAGGGGGAGACTGCGAAACAACGAGCAATTCGCGCTATTTTATGGCAGTGTCGCTTTTGAAAATGCACCAAATCTTCATGCTGGCTCTAGCCAAGCTGAGAGGCGTAAAGGCAGGAGGCTCAGGTGCTCGTTGTTTCGTAGCCTCCCCCTTTGGCCTTCCTCTAAGACCTCTCCAGCTGTTCCAGTTGCTGGTCAAAGCGAGACGTGACCAGGTCCTCAAACTCTTTGCCCAGGTGGCTCTGATTGTTCATGAGTTCAAGGCGAATCTTTGGCCAAAGTTCAAATAGTTCAGCAGTGGTGGAGCAGCCATGAATTTCCCGGTAAATGGCCTCCAGCCTCCGGCTGCGCAGACGATCTCTGTTGAATTCGTACATGTCTGTTACTAGTTGTATCTGCTCTTCTGAGAAGGCGTTTTCTTCCGCTAGCGCCATGAGTTCGGCAAACACACGTTCAATGGCTGAGAAACTCCTTTGTTGTCGCATCTTTTTTTGCAGATTCTTGAGGGCTTGCTCGATGAGCTTCTGCAATCGTTCATGGAAGGAATCGCTCAGAAGCTTTTGGTAGTCTTCCGTATGGTAGGTGCAGTTCTTGAGCTTTTTTAGCTCTCGGTGATAGAGGTTTTTGAGTCGCGAAATCTCTTGCTGGTCTTGCATTTGTTCCAGAACCAGTTGTAGCTGAAGACGATCCTGGTAAAATGGTTTCGCCACTCCTTCATCGGAGTTGTAGAGCAAGATGATTCCCACCGTGGCTTTGGTAAGACGTGAAAGCAACCTTGAGTCCTCGAAAAGACGATCTGTAGGAAGGGTGGCCAACTCCTCGGCAATGGCCTGGTAACGCCGGTCAATAATGAGGCTAAGATCGTGAAGATCGATCACCCTGGGTTTACCATTGCCAGGGCAGAATTGATCCAAACCGCGAAAGCCCAAAATAAGCAATTTTAGCCAATTCTCCGGTGTCAGGTGTTGAGCCACATATTCCAAGCCGTAGATGCGGATGGAATCACGGCTGGGGTTGAGCTGGTCCAGCAGGTACCGTCGGATTGTATCGGCCAAATCCATGACAGCCTTGTGGACCACCATGGCTTTGTGCAGATCTTCCTCAAACCTCTGCAACCCAGTGCTCTTCAAGCCTTTCTTGTGGTAGATGAAACTAACTGGCATATCCAAAGTTTTCATCTGAGTATCCACAAAATCAATATCAGGAAGTCCAACGAGTCGGAAGAGGCGTTCAATCGCTGCTGTATCCTTCCCCTTGAGGCGGTGACTGTGCTTATCTGCTAAACTACCCCATTCGGAGAACAGGGCGAGCTGACCTTGCACCCTGCCAGTGGTATCCATGTCTGTCAATAGGGAGCGCCCTTTTTCCTCGAACTCCTCATCCAGGTAGGATTGCCAGGAAGTCTCGCCACGAATGACATCCAAGGCCACCTGGCGCAAGTCCAAAAAACGGTCGAGTAGATCCTCCACCATGATAGCTTCACGATAGGCCGCCGCCGCAAGCACCGAGTGGAGAAAAAACGCTTCAAAGAGCTGTTCATCACCGGATGAAGTCACCAGATCTAGAGCTGGCAAAGCCACTTCCCCCAGAAGCACATGACCCATCAGCCCGTGGACTTCCACCAGGGAATTGGTCAGTCTGCTTGTGTCTTCATCCATGCCGAGGCGCTGGAGCAGAGCTTGTCGTCGCAGGATTTCAGCTCCTGCCACTCCGTGGGTATTGCTGTGGGAGAGAGATCTGTATTCTTCAAGATACAGGGGGAGTTTGCCGATTTCCTGGAAAATCAGGGCAGCGCTCAAAGCTTCCATTAGTTTCGGTCGGGTGCTGATTCGGGCAACGACCTCTTCAAGAATGTCAATCTGCACATTACTAATGCCAATGGTCTCGCCAGTCATGGCACCAAATTGCTGCTGAGCCAACTGGAGAAAAATTTCTGTATTTTGTAGTGCCTCGCGATTTTTGGTTACCAGGGCCTGGAACTTCTTGAGGCAGCGAAGAACATAAGCAGGAATTGTCTCCCCGGCGTGAGTTTTTTTCGTCGGTTTGATCCTATCAAGCTCCCAAAACTCCGTGAGAATGCGACGGCCAATACTTGGGCAGTGTTCGTGGATGATCTCCAAGGTGTCAAAAACTCGTTGAGGCAGAAAAAGCTTCTGGGCAAAAAGTTCTTCGAGGCGAGAACAGCAGAGTCCGATTTCAGCTTTCTGCTGAGGCAACGATTCAGTGTCCATCCCTGTTTCTGGTGTGAGCCGTTGCAAGTGTTCGTGGTAGCTGTGCAGTTCCCGGAAGAGTCGATCAGTCTCTCTTAGCTCGGAGATGGGAATCTCAGGAATCAAGCGGTCGCGAACGGACTGGAGCATCGGTTCTATTTTTCTGAGGTTATCCATTACATCGATGAAGATGACCTCTGTGGTCTGATTTCGTGCGTTGTAGCGCAGTTGAATGCCGCTGGTAAAGATAAAGGCTGGCAGCCCTTGGGAGAGTGTCTTCCTGATACTCGTCAGGTAGTTAAAATGGAGTTGCTCGGGTATCAAGGCCTCCAGTTCCTGCCTTACCTTCGCCAGTCTCTCTTCGCTGTCATGACGTTCGTAGCTGCGAAGTGGGTTGAAGTTGATGACATTTCCCGGTGAGGAACTGATGGTAATCCAGAGAAGGATAAATCCCGCTCGGGTACCAAGCATTGGAAATATGTGACCAGTGCCGTGGAACCTGCAGTTGAGCAATTTCCGGAAAAAATATGGCTGGCTGAAGGGTTCGCGCTCATAGAAGCGCTCCTTGAATTCGTTGGTAATACTGATGAGCTCTAATACTTGATCAATCTGTTCCAGCTTATTGGAGCTGTAATAGGCGAGGGCTTCTTTTTGAAAAGGGCCCTTGTCTGCAATATCAGTCCAAGAATCTAAATATTCAAAGAGATTAAATAGTTTGAGCATCTGGCGTACGGCCAAGTTCTGCGCCCCACCCAGGTCTGCGATCTTCTGGTCATGGAGAATTTCCCAATCCAGCAGTGGATCAGCGGCTATCCAGATGGCCTGATCATACAGGCTGAAAAGCTCTTTTCCCTGTTCTTTGGTGAGTTTGTCACGCAGTGAGGCGGCAATTTCTGACATGCTCAACAAACGAATTATTCTGAGCAAATCAGCCACCTCCTCCAAACTTTTGTGTTTGGCCTGGTCAGTGATTGACTTCAGGGTCTTTTCGGGGAGCTTACCAAAGGTGATTCGCCCCATAGTGGTGTGACCCACCACAATCAAGTAAATTTCCCTAAGGAGGGCCGGCGGTAAACCCAGAAGCGACAACTTCTCGATGTTTTCCAAGACCTTTGTACGGGGTCCTTCGATGGCGTCAGGGTTGAGGAGTCTTTCCAACCTGCCCAAACGGCTAGTCTGCTTCATCAACTTTTTCAAGTGGTTGAAGACACGATATCTATTTTTCGGGGCCTCGAAGGGATTATGCAGCCGGTTTAGCTCGAGTTCGGACAATCGGTCGAATCGCTTATCGCGGATTTCCGCCAGCATCTGCAGCACTGCAAAGACATAGTCGAAAGTGTTCTTGTAGTCCGCCACGAGGGCGAGAGAACATCCGGCCATGCCACTAAGCCGCTCTTCCTGCTCTAGTCGTTCTAGGAGTAGCAAGGGTTTGCGCTTGTGACCAACATAGATCTGCAAGTTGTCTGGAAGCTCTCCTTCGACAATGTAATTTCTCTCCCAGTTTTTCTTCAGTGACGGGGACAGCTTGGAATGGCAGGTACTTTTTGCAAAGAATGGTTTTAATACCCTGTCCCATCTGGCCTCCAAATCAACGGGCTTGGCGCTGGAGATTTTCAAATCTAACCGAGGCAAACTGTCAATTTCCTCTACAGTAAGCTGCATCAGATCCCGGTCGCCAACGATTTTTTTCAGGTCCTCACGGTAGACGAAAATTCCGCTTAGGTAATTGTAAAAATCTGAAAGATGGACCCGAAGGAGACTGCCGTTCTTGCCGCGGTATCTCTTTTTGGAACGAAACACATGGGTAAAAAGCAGAAAATTTCGCAAATCAGCCGGGTTCAGAAATTCCACCCAGACCTCTTCATTTGTGCGGGGAAACTGCCTGCTGGCAATAATGCAGAGTTCGCAATCGCCTTCTAGGAGGTCATAGATTTTGCCAGCCACATAAGTACCGTACGTGGTAAAGGTCTCTTGAGTCAGCCTCGAGCCAGTCAATCCCTGAAGGCCCAAGGACAAGAGCAGATCATCCATGTCTTGCGGGATAACAATGAGATCGAAAGGTCCGCTGGCTTCACGCAGCTTTTCTACGGAGTCGATAATCACAAATTTCTGCGCCGCCATTCTACCGGTGATCTCATGCACGATAAGAGTGTTGGGAGCAGTGAGGAGGAGGACATTTAGCTTTTCTTTCTTGTGGCGATGAGCTTGCTCGAGTATGACTCGCTCGATCTCATCCACTTTGTCTTTGATGTCTTCCAAGGAGTGAGACACCCAATTTATTGGAATGAGAAAGTAACGCTTGCCGTGCCTACTGAACCGCATCAATAATCCCAGTTTTCGGTATATACTGTTGATACGGTGGTAGTTCTTCTTGAGGATCTCAGGGTCGCTAAGATCAAAGCTTTCCAGAAAGTCAAGCTCAGCGACTCCCAATTTATCCAGCTGCTCCACAATGCCAAGGCCGTAGGCGTTGCCACCAAAACGACTGGCAAGAAAAGGGGGATGGTCTTCAGCCACATACGTGCCCACGGGAATATCTTGAGGGTCGATCCCCAAGGAGCCGAAATCCTCGGGCCGGACGATGCGGTAGGAGATATCGAAGGTATGAATACGGTCGGGTAGCGGGAGGCCGGCTGGCAAGCTAGAAGTTGGGATTTCGCTCTTAGGGCTCATTCGTTAACCGGTTTAAAAAGCCAATTGTTTTAAGCAAGCGCTGAGTATCTATCTGGTTTAACACCGTTTCCTCAAACACCCAAAATCAGTGTTTAATGTCCGCCCTACGTTCGAGTCTGGCATAAGGCCAGAGGCACAAGGCCCTGTGTTAGCTGGCAGCAGACAGCAGGCAGCAAAAAAATCACAGTGTCCATGTTTTAAAGAACTCTATGCTCCATGCCCCATGCTCTATGCTCCATGCCGTGAGCCTTACGCCCTATGCCCCACGCCTCGTTACAGCTCATATAACTTGTCATCCTTCCCGGGTGGAGGCTTCCGGCTACCGGTCTTCTTTTGTCCTTGAAAAACGAGGGGATCTTCTTCTTCCAGCAAATCACCCATTTCTGCTTCAATCTGCTCAGGGTCTTCGCCGGCCTCCATTCTTCGTAAGGCCTCTTCCATACCGGAACCAAGCTCAAGACCGGTCATCTGAGTAAGTTTGCGCATCAATTGGGCCGCCTGCTTTGGGTCATCCTCATTGATCCGCTCTGCCTCACCGGCTAGCGCAGTCATAGCCTTCTCCAGCTTGGATTCATCAATGTCAGGAAGGCCATTTTCTTGATCCTCCTTGAGGCCACGAAGTACAGCGAAGGAGGACATCTGCCGCTCCAGCTTGGGCCGGTCGCATGTGGGACAAGATGGTATTTTTTCGGTATTGATCGTCCGAGAGAAGAAGTTAAAAATCATGTGGCACTGCGGGCAGTAGAATTCATAGATCGGCATAACAATGTACCTCCAGTTCTCTCTCCCATATCACAAAATGGATTATCCGCTGTAGTCCTCTACATTTGGTAAAGAATTTCAGCACAAAAGTCAATGATAAGGGTAAGAGCATGGAGTATTGGAGTGATGGAGTATTGGGATGAAAAAAGAGGGCTAAGAGGCAATTTTGGACTTTACATTACTCCATTACTCCAGTACTCCAATATTCCAAGGAAGTTACTTTGACCCCATGAACGCTGAGGTCTGGATAGCTACCTCCTATGACGAACAATTCTCGCGAGGTTCATATGAATCGAATACCATTGGTTATAGCCACGAGGAATAAGGGTAAAACCGAGGAGATCAGGGCGCTGCTGGCCGACTTTCCTGTGGACATCAAGAATCTGGCTGACTTTGGGCCAACGCCGACAACCGATGAGGATGGCGAAACATTTGAAGACAATGCAGTGAAAAAGGCGCGCTTCACCGCCAAGATCCTGGGATTACCTGCTCTGGCCGATGACTCGGGCCTGATGGTGGAGGCTCTGGGCGGTGCTCCAGGAGTTCGGTCTGCCCGCTACGCAGGAGAAAACGCCAGCGATGAGGCAAATAACGCCAAACTACTTCAAGAACTTGAGAGTGCGGAAAATCGCAATGCTGCCTTTGCTTGTGTTATCGCAATAGCAGTTCCTTGGGATCCAGCTCTCGTATACGAAGGGCGCTGCGAAGGGATTATTACGAAAGAAGGGGTTGGCAGCCAGGGGTTCGGTTACGATCCGGTCTTTTACTATCCACCATTGGAAAAGACCTTCGCCCAACTCAACACCGAGGAGAAGAATCGGGTGAGTCATAGGGGACAGGCTCTGGGTCACCTACGCGATGAGTTTGATAAGGTACTAATCTGGCTGCGGCAAAGGCTGCTGGAATCCGGTTGGCAGTGGTTGGAGGAGTGATAAAAAGCCGACTCCCACGGATAGGAGTCGGCTTTTTGTCCTTTTACAGACTAACAACTACAGGAGCCACAACCGTCTGGTTGGGATAGCTTTGAGGTGATGGAAAAACCAGAACAGTTAGCATCTTCCACATAATCCACCTTGATGGGGCGGGCCTGATTCATTAAAGAGGTATCGACAAGGTAGGTGACGCCTTCAAATTCGAAGACCTGATCCTGCTCTTTTGGCTCATCCAGAGCCATCCCCAAAGAGGGGCCACCTCAACCAATTTGGGAGACAAAGATACGGATTGCCGAGTCGCCCTCCCGTTCTGTAAGATAATCTTTCAATTTCTCGGTCGCCTGTTCAGTAATTTCAAGCATGCTAACTCCCTCTCTCTGGTGAATAACTTCTTGCAAGGTTTTCAGCTCAGGATAAGACACAGAGGACATATATTAAGGATTGTCTCGGCAGGTGTCAAGAGGTTATGGGAGTCAGGAGTTTCCTCCTTTCGGATGAAAAATTTTCCAAGTGGAAACAGCAGTGAAACCATGTTAAGAAAAGGACCATGGTCCGTTTTCTCATAACCTTCCTTTCCGTCTATGGCGCCGTCCATCTCTACTTGTTCCTTAAAGCGAGGGCCGCATTATCGCCTGGGGTTGGACTCAGTTTAGTGATGGCGCTGTTTTTGGTGGCCATGGTGGTTGCGCCGATAGCAGTGCGGTTACTCGAGCGGCACGGACTGCCTCTGGCTAGTCGCTATCTCGCCTATATTTGCTATACCTGGATGGGACTGCTCTTTTTTTTCTTCTGGATGAGTATTTGCCTGGATGTGTTCAATGTGAGCATGCGGATTCTGGCCCTGCTCCCGGGATCTACCACCAGCCGTTTTGTGTGGGCCGGCAAAAATAGCTTCGTGTTGCTAACACTTGGTGTTGTCATTCTGGGAGTTTGGTCTGCATTTAGTGCCTGGCAGATTCGCTTGGATCGGGTTGTGCTGCAAACCACAAAACTGCCTGCCGGCAAAAGCACGTTAACCATTGCTCAAATATCTGACGTACACTTGGGACTGATGGTGGGGGAGAGGAGAATGTCCCGCATTATCAGGCTGTTGGAACGAGCTAAACCTGACGTACTGGTCTGCAGTGGTGATCTCGTGGATGCCCAGATGGAACGGTTCGACAACCTGGCAGCTATGTTGGCAAAGATAAAGGCCCCATTGGGCAAATTCGCCGTCACGGGCAATCATGAATTCTACGCAGGGATTAGTCAGAGTGAGCGGTTTCTGAAAGCTGCGGGATTTATGCTGTTGCGCAATCAGGAGTACAGTCAGGACGATCTGTTTAGGATTGTGGGAATGGATGACCCTGTGGGAAGAAGGCGGTATAAGGAAGAGGCTGCCGCCAACCTAAGCGAAGGGGTTTTACTTGCTCGTTCCAACTCACAAGTGTTTACTATCTTGCTGAAACATCGACCAACAGTGGAGAATGAATCCCTGGGACAATTTGATCTGCAATTGAGCGGCCACACTCATGGGGGTCAGATATTTCCTTTCAATCTGGTGGTAAAACACTACTATCCCAACCAGAACGGACTTTACCAGCTCGACAAGGGCAGTACACTCTATGTGAGCCGGGGAACCGGGACCTGGGGTCCGCCCATGCGTTTTCTCTCGCCTCCACAGATAACCCTCATTGAGCTTGTCAGAGTGGGAAGTTGATCATTAGGTGTAGGGGCGGGAATGGGAAATAGCCTTTTAACGAATTATCTCTACGATATCAGTTCTCTTTACGGTAAAGCTGTACCTGCCACCAAAGCGGAAACTCTCAAGAGTGATAGAGCTGTCGTCTTCAGCAATGACCACACCTTTGTGGAGGGCGCCGCTTTGCATCTTGATATACACTGTGCTGCCGACCAGATACTCTTTCTCGTCTTCAATACTTTTCTCGAGGTCTTGTTCCAATTGCTCAATGGATACAGCCGAGGTGGACGAAACACCTGCGTCGCCATAACTGTCCACAATGGCGCCGTAATATGGTTGCAGTTTTGCGAACTCTTGTTTTGAAGCTATCAGTCTAACGATAAAATACCTGTCAGGCTGATGCTCAAAAATGCTGATAGCCATACGTTTATCAGCCAGGGTTCCACTTATTTGCGCAACATCGCGCTGGTTGATCTTTTTGCTCTCTTCTTTGATCGTGGTATAGCCGCCCCTTTTCATCGTATCTTTCAAAGACTGGGCGTAATTGTCCCCAATTTTCCTGCTCCGAGTGTAGCATTTAAAGCTTGCTTTACTGTCGGGCGCTTGCAAACGAATCCCGTGGAGAATGTATTTGTCGGAATTCACTTCACTCTGGCTCCAATCAGTGGGAAAGGAAATATGGGAGCCATCCGGAAATTCAAGACTCTTCCATTTGCTTGCGTTAAGCTTCTTACCACCAACAGGCTTGGGCTTTTCCGCAACCGTTTTCGTTAGTTCCACCTGCTTTGGGGCTTCCTGCTTCGGAGCTGGAGCAGTTGCTTTCTTTTTGACAGGAGGTTTTTTCCTGGGCGCTCGAGCTTTTCTTACCTGTTCCACTGTGGGCTTGGCGGCAGACCGTTTCTCAGGACCACTGGTAATATCCTTATACATTACAACCATGAAGTATATAGCGTATCCCAGAACCATCACCCCGATTACCAGATAAAGCCCGAGAATCCGGTTTTTCCGGACATCCTCGGTGACAAATTTCTTCAGTCTCTGAGTGATCTCAGTGAGCTTGCCTGTCCGAGCTCCCATGGTCTCAGCCTTCCTATTAGCCCCTTAGCAACATCACCTTGAACGGTGGTGGTCAGTATAAATTACTAGCTGGCTCAATTTGACTCACTTCGAGCCGATCCAATCGATGATGGAAACAAGCAAAGAGCATGCCAGCCATAAGACAAAATCTCATAGTTCGAGAAGCTTCAATCAAGAGGATGGTGGCATCCTCCTACCGGTACTTGAAATCCAATGTCGGAATACCCTCACGCACTTTTCCACCTCTGGGTCTTGCCACAGTTCTTCCAGTGTATAGTACATCTTTGTGGACCAGTTGGGATGCTCTGTGACTGTTCCAGGCACATTCTGTTGCCTGCTATCCTTGAACAAGTCCTCTTGACTTATAACCACCAACTTTGCCGAGGTTGACAACAGAAATCCGATGATACCGTTGTGAAGTTGGTCGCCAAATCCAGCATGGAATGTCGGATCGTTAACCGCTTCCTTTGCCAGGAAACCCGAGGCGACAAGTCGTTGGACGATCTCCTCTTTTTCGCTCCGCCGTTTCTGCAAGGCAGCATGAAATTGGTCTTCGCTGGGGAACATGCCCAAACTGTTACGCAAGGAAAGATCCTCTCCTGTCCAAAATCCCGCCAGGGTGGGAAGGTCGTGGGTGTTCACTGCAGCCAGAGCGTAGGGCGGATACGATCCCGGTTCCCTCAAACCACCCTGATCGTCTCTTTCAAAGTAGAAAAGCCGGTAGGAAAATATACGGAGATACGCCAGGGCTTCCCTTACCTGAGGAGGAACCGTGCCCAAATCCTCGCCAATGATCAGGGTCTTGGCTCGGTCACTTTCAAGCGCTAAAATCCTAAGGAGATCCTGGTAGTAGTTTTCCACATAGGTTCCATTTTTCGCTCGCTGTCCTTGAATGATCCAGAAGAGACGAAAAAACCTCATTATATGATCAATTCTTAGTGCCCCACCCGCCTGACAGTTCTTTCTGATCTCTTGGACGAACAGGGAGTAGCCGTCGCTGCGGTACTTTTCTCTGTGGGGCGGATGAAAGCCCCAGTCCTGACCTTCAAGGGCAAAATCATCAGGTGGTGCCCCCACCGTGACTCCCGGAACAAATAAATCCTGGTAGGCCCAGTTGTCGGCCCCGCCAGGGTCATTACCCAAAGCAAGGTCGTGGTACAAACCAACGCTGGCGCCCATTGATCTAGCCAGATCCTGTGCTTCCTTCAGCTGCTCCTCTACCTGCCATTGCAGGTACTTATAGAAAAGTATACTTTGCCAGTGGTTTTGTTGAAACTCTTGCACCTCCTGGGAATAAGGGTTCTGAAAAGGCTCCGGCCATTGCCTCCAGGCCCATGCATCAGGATCCTTTTGGTGAAAAGAATCCTCAAGGGCGCAGAAGGTGGCGAAATTGTCCAGCAAGCCGGTTTCCCTCTGGAGGTATGCTTGAAATTTCCTAGAGCGTTCCGTCATGCCTGCCTTGTCGAGCCAATGGTCTTGGAGAAATGTTTGGAATACCCTTTCGAGCACCTGAAGTTTCAAGGTGGCCACTCGCTCGTACTGCACCAGCTCAGAGGCGCGAAGCTCGGCCAGCAGATTCTGGGTTGCTTCCGCCTGCACAAACTCATTTGCCGCGGCAGAAGAGCGAAAATCTTCCATGGCTGCAATATCGAGATAGATGAAGTTTCGATAAAATCGGCTGGAGGGAAAATAGGGGCTGATGTTGTAAGGCTGCCGATTGGGGATGGCATGCAGGGGATTCAGACCGATCACATCCACGTGGAGAGAGCCGATTGCCCAGCGAATGAATTCCTTGAGGTCACCAAAGTCTCCCACCCCCCAATTGCGTTGGGAGCGAAGGCCATACAGAGAAATGGCTATTCCGGCTCTTTTGCCATCTCCTTGGAGAGCCGGCGGCAGATAGGCCTGCTCGGGACAAATAATAACCAGAGTTGTCTGTTGATGCTTGTGGTTTTCATATGCAACAGTAAGTTTGAAATGGTAATAGCCAGTGGAAAGTGCAGCGGGGAAAGGAAAGGACCAGCACTCATAGGTAATGCCATCAAGCTGGTGATCCTTTTTGAAGTTCAGCTGTTCAAAATGATAGGAGTGGTTGATTGCGGAGGTGTTTTCGCCGGTAATCTCCAACCGAACCTGGAGTTCTTTTGCCGACATTGCGCCGGGAGAACTGTTGGCTGGCAGTTGAAAAAGGAACTCGCTGGGCAGTTGATCGATCGCTGCCACCAGTACCGGTGGGGCTAGTTGATTCCAGAAGCGATGTTCCACATGCTGTAAAGCCCCTTGCGGATTGCTGACATCCACTCCCATGGCCCCCAGCACCTGTTCCAGTGTCTCCGATGGAATGGTATGGGTATTACCCCAGATGTCCGAGTAAGACGGCTGGATTCCATAAGCTGCTGCTAGGAGTTCAAGTTTTTCTTTTTCCGTTTTTGCCATTTTCATTGACTGCTATGCGGTCCAAATTAGTTCTCAAATTTCGCGGCGATTGGCATTCTCCTACCCATTCCAAAGGCCTTGGAGGTAACCTTTAGTCCCGGAACTGCCTGCCTGCGTTTGTATTCGTTTCGGTCCACGCTTCGAATTACCCACTTGACTGTTTCTGGGTCGAAATTGTGTTGGAGAATGTCAGCCATGGAGTAATGCTCGTCCACGTAGTAGTGCAGAATTTGATCCAGCACCTCATAGGGTGGGAGGGTGTCCTGATCGGTTTGATTTTCTCTCAATTCCGCTGAGGGCGGTTTGCTGATAGTCTCCGGTGGAATCCTGATGGAGTCTCGATTAATGTACTGCGCCAGTTCGTACACCATTGTTTTGGGTACATCGGCAATAACACTCAGTCCGCCGCTCATATCACCGTACAAGGTGCAATAGCCAACTGCCAGTTCGCTCTTGTTGCCAGTGGAAAGCACCAGATGGCCAAACTTGTTTGAGAGTGCCATGAGAATGTTGCCCCGGATCCTGGCCTGAATGTTCTCTTCAGTGGTATCGACCTCTCTATTCTTGAAAAGATGGTGGAAGGACTTAAGGTAGACCTCATAAGCGGGGGAGATTGGTATGGTCTCGAATCGGATTCCAAGGTTCTTCGCGAGTTTCCGGGAATCTTCCACACTGCCCGGTGAGGAATAAGGTCCCGGCATGGTGACTGCCACCACGTTTTTGGCACCCACGGCAGCCACGGCAACACAGCAGGTCACCGCAGAGTCAATGCCGCCGGAGAGACCAACAAGAGCCGAGGTGAAGCCACATTTGCGCATGTAATCGCGAACGCCCAGAACCAGCGCCTGGTAGACACTTGCAATCTCTTCTTGGGGGACATACGAGTCCGGGACGCCATCACCGTCCACAGAAATTGTTTGCACGTGCTCCTCGAAGGGAGGAAAAACCACAAGAGGATTACCAGCGCCATCCACACAAACACTCCTGCCATCAAAGATAAGCTCGTCGTTAGCGCCCACCTGGTTGATGAAAAGAAATGGAATGCGGTGCTTGGTTGCATGGCTCCGGACAATGTTGTATCTCAGTGTCTCTTTGCCTCGATGGAAGGGGGAAGCAGCAATATTAATAATCAGGCTCGCACCCTTTTCGGCCAGAGCTTCGATAGGGTCATAGGAATACGTAGGCCGGTGCCATAGGGCCGGGTCATTCCAGGCATCTTCACAGATGGATATTCCCAGGGTCTTGTCCTTGAATTTCACCACCGGATCCTCCGATGCTGGGTCGAAGTACCTGGGTTCGTCAAAAACATCGTAGGTTGGCAGCAGGGATTTGTGCTGAGTAAAGAGGAGTCGGCCTTGATAGAGCAGCAGTGCTGAATTGTGCAGACCTTTGCCTGTGAGTTGCTGTCGAGGCTGAGGAGCGCCCACAATAATGCCTGTTTGTGGGTACTTCTTGGAAAGGTGTAAGAGCTCTTGGATGGCCTCCTCAGTCCTGGCAATAAAAGGGGGTCTCTCCAGGAGGTCCCTGGGGGGATAGCCGACGAGAAACAGTTCCGGGAAAACAACCAGATCAGGCGAGTCCTTACTGCACTGTGACAAGGTCTGCGTCACCTTGGCCACATTGCCGCCAATATCGCCAATAGTCGGATTCAGTTGTGCCAGTGTAATTTTCATTTTGCTCACCCGTCCGTTGTTCCATTATCTAGTAACCGGATTTCTTTCCGGTCATACTCTCTACTTCAACCTTTATGATAACGGTGTTTTCAATTGCTGGCTCCACATATTCGAATGACCTGCCTGCATAATGCTGCATGATTGCATCGAGTCCTTTTCTCTTCTCTTCGAGATCCTCAACGAATGAGGCCTGGCCAAATCCTATAACACTCCGATATTTCATGCTCCATTTGCAGGGTTTTTCGGCCTGAACCACCTCAAGGTCAATGTCAAATTCGACACAGACGTTGGGGTTTTGTTGGAGTATCTCCAATTTCAGGCCTTCGCCTGCGGAGTGAAAATAAAGCGTGTTATCGCTGTAAGCAAAACAGAGAGGAACAACATAGGGTTGATTATTGCTAGACATACCCAGGCGACAAACCAACGAGTTGCGGATAACGTCTTCAATCAAGGCAATATCGGTAATTTCTCTATCTTTCCTACGCATCTGCTCCTACCTCCCTAAATCCACAATCACTCTACCTTTCTGCTTTCCAGCCAGGATGCGATCTATTTCGGAGTTCAACTCTTCCAGTGAGCAGACGGAAGTCTGTCGATCCAGGTTGTCCAGTTTCCATTCAGTGGCAATTTTTTCCCATGTCTGGCGTCGAAAGGTCATTGGAAAGCTTTGGGAATCAATGCCCACAAGAGAGATACCCCTCAATATGAAGGGATAGACGTTAATCGGCAGATCAGGCGATGCCACATTGCCGCAGCACGTAACTGCTCCGTGCAGTTTGGTGGATCTGATGGCTGTTGCCAGGATCTCACCTCCTACCGCGTCTACTACCCCAGCCCAGCGACCTTTCAAAAGGGGCTTTCCCGAGGTGTCAGTAGCCTCATCTCTGGAGATGACCTCTGTGGCGCCAAGGTCGATAAGAAACTGCTTCTCATCCATCTTGCCAGTCACTGCAACCACTTGATATCCGATTTTGGCAAGCATTGCCACGGCAAAACTGCCAACTCCACCGGTGGCACCTGTAACTAATATCTCTCCTCGTTCGGGGGTGATACCATGCTCTTGGAGTTTAAGGATGCAAAAGCCGGCAGTAAGACCGGCTGAACCATAAGCCATGCTTTCTCTTGGTGAGAGATTTTCCGGAAGCGGCACCACCCAATCGGCTGGCACTCTGATAAATTGTCCAAAACCGCCTGAGGTGTTCATACCAAGATCGTAGCTGGTTACAATCACTTCGTCCCCAGGCTGAAAGGCTTCACTAAGGCTCACCTCTACAACACCGGCGGCATCTACGCCCGGGGTGTGAGGATAATTCTTGGTGACCCCCCTGTGACCAGTGGCGGAAAGTCCGTCTTTATAATTTAAGGATGAATAGTGAACCCGGACCAATACTTCACCTGCAGGCAGGTCATCCAGCGATTTCTCGGCAATCCGCCTGGCATATGTGCCATCCGCTGTTTCTTGCACGACCATGGCTTTGAAAGTTTTACTGTCCATAGTGATTTTCCCTTCCGCTTACAGATCCTCTCGCACTAAACGTAGCCAGATAGGACAGACAAGCATGAGCTTATTCTTGGTTACCGTTGCAGTCAAGAGGTAAGTATGTAGGTGAGCTTTCAGCGATCAGCGATCAGCGAAAAGTGGGCGCATGCAGTGGACAGAAGACACTAGCAGGCTGCTGAAAAAGTGTGGGAAACGGCCTCAAACGTCATACCGGACGAGACGAAGTCGAGATCCGGTATCTAGTAAAGTTTGTTTTTTCTGGATTCCGGATATCCGCCGTCGGCGGATTCCGGAATGACTGACTTGGCGCTCGCACTCTAAATACCGAGTTTTTCAGCAGCCTACTAGGGATTAATAATTTGGGATCCAGAATCAAGAAGGAATGCGGTGCGAGGCGAAAAGCGCAGGGTACAGTGGACTGCTTCTAAAAAAGGGGGCTAGCCCCTTTTTAGAGCTAGCCCCAAATAATGATAAGCATAAAGGTTTACTAAGGTTTCAGCAGAATTTTTCCGAATAACCCTTTTCCCGTGAGCATCTTTGTGTGGGCTTCTGCTGCCTCTTCAAAGGGATACACTGAGTCAATTGTAGCCTTTATCTTCCCCTGAGACATCCAGTAGAATCCCTGTTCTACCTCTGCCTTTGTCCCCTGCGATGAGCCAAGGATGTTGGTTCCTTTGAAGAAGATGTGCCTTAGATCAGCTTTGGCATCGAAGCCTGTGGTAGCGCCGCATTGAACCAGCGTTCCACCATACTTGAGCAAAGTAAGCTGCTGGTTGAAGTGGGTCTCGCCGATGTGATCAAAGGATATATCGATTCCAGGAGAGACCCCCGTTTTTTGGGAGATTTCCTTGCACAAACCCCGAACTTCCTTGTGCCAGTCATCCTTCCTATGATCTACGGCGTAATCGGCGCCAAGTTCGATACACTTGTCCAATTTATCTGGACTCGCCGTGGCAATCACCGCACAGTTGTAGAGTTTAGCAATCTGGATTCCAAAGCTCCCAACACCGGAACCTCCTCCCATTACCAGTACGGTTTGTCCGGGTTTAATCTTCGCCCTGCCTACAAGCATATGCCAGGAAGTGAGCAGGGTCATGGAGGCTGCAGCTGCCTCATCAAAGCTGACGTTATCCGGAATCTTGATCACGTTTACTTCTGGAAGATGCGTAATCTCCGCAAACCCACCCCACAAGGGGCCGGTCTGGAAGCCCCAGATAGTCCGCTTGCTACAGTCATATTCACGACCATCGGTACAGGCAGAACAAACTCGGCACGACATATTAGAGTGGGATACAACTCTGTCCCCGACTTTGATTCTTGTTACATCCTCCCCTACCGCGATTACTTCACCGGCTGCGTCAGAGCCTGAAATGTGCGGCAACGGGACCGGTATGGGAGTTCCTCTCATTCCCCAAATATCGTTGTAATTCAATGCAGCCGCTTTGACTTGAAAAACTACCTCGTTTGGTTTTGGTTTTGGCTCCTCCACATCTTTTACCTGCAGGATTCGCTTAAAATCATCATCCGGAGCATACTCTTCGTAAACTACTGCTTTCATCTGTGCCTCTCCTTTCCTATGATTTTGCTTCGTTGACCTTCCAGGTGCTGAACCCGCATCATTCATGGGCCCAAGAACTACATGGTAAGGTTACATTAAGGGCTGCCAGTCGCCCCCCTCTGGGGACGAAAATCTTAGACGGCTAAACTTCCAACATACTCAATGAGAGAATCGATAGTTCGATGTAATTTTTCAGTGGATCTGTCCATGCCGTACATGACCGAGGCACCCAGCATGCCCGAGAAAATCATATCGGCAACATCCTCGGTATTGGTTGAATTTTTCAGTTGACTGGCGTTTTTTGCTTGATCCAAGAATCCTTTAATCATAGATTTAAACCGATCAAATCCTTGATTGATCTCATCTTCTATATGGGGCCACTGATCGCCCAGTTCTGCCGACTCTACTGAGACCCTGACAAAAATACAGCCGCCTGGAAGATTCCCTGAACCGATCAGGTAGCGATCTCTGTAGTTTTCCAGAAGTTTCTTGATTCTCTCTAGCGGATTTTCAATCTCGTCCAACCCGGCAAGATTCTTCTCCCGCCAAATCTTGCGTGACTCGCTCAACACAGCCGAAAACAGCTCTTCCTTGGTCTTAAAATGATTGTACAGTCCGCCTTTCGAGGCACCTACTACCTCAAGGATTTCGTTAATAGAGGTACTGGAAAAGCCTTTAGATGAAAACAGTCTTGAAGATTCTTGGATGATTTTTTCTTTCAGAGTCATGTGTTTTCCAATGTGTAATGACCATAGAAACCGACCGGTCGGTCTCTATGGTTACCTTTGTAAAGAATTCCTTCCACAGTGTCAAGGGAATTGTTGCTTTTTTCTTGCGGTCAGGAACCTCATCCATTCCTCAAACTGCACTGCAGTAGGATTTATTCAACATCGAAAACCAGGCCCTTAGGGCCAGGTGAGAGTTGCATGGCTTTGCCGGTAAAGATTGGGAGCTGTTTTGAAGTACTAGGGCATTAGAGTATCAGAAATTCCAAATCACAAATCACAAATATCAAACAAATCACAATGACCAAAATTCGAAATTCGAAACCTGTTTCTTGTTTTGGTCATTGAATATTGGAATTTGAGATTTGTTTGTAATTTGGTGCTTGGAACTTGATATTTTGCAATGCTCCATTGCTCCAGCAGACTTCCGCATGAAGGAAAGACCTCAGAAACCCTCTCTGGGCTTGGATCAATCCCGGGTCCTTCCCCGAATAGCGGGATCGTCGATGGGCCCGGATTCTTTACTTTTCAGGCACAACCAATTCAATCTCAAAAAGTTTGGGCCACAGTTTTCCGGTTACAAACAAGCGATCATTTTTGAGGTCATACGCAATGCCATTGAGGACGTCAATCCGGCGATAGCGATCTTCCGGTTCTAGGAGTCCTTCCAGATCTATCCATCCCACCACTTCACCTGTCTGAGGGGAGATTCGTGCAATGCGGTCTGTTTTCCAAACATTAGCGTAGATCTCACCTTGGACGTATTCCAATTCATTCAGTCTGGACACGGGGCCATCCCTGGTATGGACTTCAAGCCGGCCGATTTCTTTAAAGGTTTGAGGATCCAGCAGATGCAATGTTGAGGTGCCGTCACTGATGATGAGTGACCTGCCGTCATGGGTGATGCCCCAACCCTCGGTAGAATAGTTGAATGTGTCCAGCAATTGAAAGGTTTGCTTATGGTAGACAAAACCTACCCTCGCTCGCCAGGTCAATTGAATGACCCGGTTGCCGTAGATTGTGATCCCTTCACCGAAAAACCGAACTGGCAGTTGCCGGACCTGAAGGATAGTTCCAGTTTCTAGGTCAACCTTTCTCAGGCTGGACTGGCCACGGAGACCCGTCCCCTCATAGAGGACGCCGTCTGCAAAAACCAACCCCTGGGTGAAGGCTCTTGGGTCATGAGGATAGGTGTTAACGATCCTATAGCCTGCAACTGGAGCAGGGTAGGATATTGTGGGCTGAGTAGAGTTTGTGACAGTTGGGGTGGTCGCCTCAGCTGAACTATGCCGGTCCATCTCTGCCGAAAAAACTGTGGCTGTGATCAACAAAATCCCAGCCAACAACAGGGAGAGTCCAACAAGAGTAAGGCTGCGGGGCAGCAAGTGATTCATGAAATATCCGGGCTAATGGGCTTCCTTATTCCAATACTGCCGGACTTTACCGAGTCCAATTTCCTTCTGAAAATGTTTTTCATTGGCCTCTGGCATGGACCGAACACTCACCGATGATCAGTTTCGCCTGGTGGCGTAAATCCAAGGCAAATTGGTCATTTTCGTTCAGTGCATCTTCAAGGACGGAGAGAGTGTCGTAGTAGAGATCCCAGCCACGTCGTTCTTTTACATATTGGCGCTTAAGAGGACTGTCTTCTCCCTGGACAAACTCCAGTGCAGTCGCGATTCTTCTCGCACCGTCGGTAATGAATGCAAGTCCTTGCTCACCCTGGCTTCCGGCAAAAAAGGATGCCGCCTTTAGTGCGAAGCGCAAATAGACTACCGTTGCTGGAATCTTAGAGATAAAACAGCCCGTAAAAGGATCGAAACTATCCTTCAATTTTGAAATGTTATGGTCCAAGACCGAACCGTAGGCTGAAAAGAAAAGGATACGGACATAGTCACCGAGGAGTTTGCCGATGTGAGCTGATTGGATTGCTTCTTGGGCGAATGCTTTCTTGTCGTGGCGCATGATGAGACCGTCTTTGTGCGCATATGCCAGTTTGACACCAGGATTGGGATATACTGAGAAGATATAAGCCTGGTCTTCTGCCCGACCAAAGAAGGATGGGGTAAAGGGTCTGTGGTGTCTAATACTTGAAATCAGAATACCGTTCGTCCCGCCGGTTACGTGGACGCGTTGGATGCATGTTCTTTTGCCATCCAGGACCAGCGTGCTGTAGCGCGTCATCATTTCAGCCTTGGTTGAAAGCGCCTGCGGCAACATGCTGAAAAAAACGTGCTCGTCTGGAAAAAGGTCGCGGTTTGGCTCGCCCACATCAGGGGTGAATAGGGATTTGCCAATGTCACTTTCATTAACCAGCGCTCCAGCAATCAGACCGAGTTCTATGGGTCTTCCTTCTGAATCGAACCCCTGAGCACCCCAAAGCGGAGTAGTAAAATGTTCAAAAGCAGATGCTCCTGCCTGCTCCACCAGTTCTTTTTGAGGGAACACCTGGTCCAAGTCGATCTTAAACGTTGCCTTTATTTCAGGCTCCATAACAATCTGCCAGAAGGCAGCTATCGCCTTTAAGAAACTATAGTGCCTGCCGTATTCGCCATCTACGCCAAATACAGTCAATAGTTCTTTCGAATCAGCACCTCCCAGATAACGGAGCGCAGCCGGGACAAGAATATCGTCAACAAGCCGACGAGTGTCTGCTTCACTTAACACGTAGACATCGATGTTCTTCAAGCCACCGGCCTTGGTTAATTCTTCCTCGATGTATCTTTTGGCAATGGTTTGGAGGCTGGGGTGGGTTACTGAGACCGATAACAGGCAGGTAAGCTTTGAGTCGTTCGTTGCGTTACCACGAGTGCGTTCAAATTCCAGGGCATCCTCGAGGCCACGGAGGCCGTAAAGTACTTCGTTTTTCTCAGGGGCCACGCCGATTTGAATTGGGTGATCGTACCAGTAGAGCTGAGGTTCGCTCTTTGCCGACCTGAGCGTTTTTTCCAGGTCCTCGCTAAGAGGAAGTGCGTCGGCAGATTTAGAGGCCGGGGGAAGGGTTAAAAGGACATTGGAAGTAAAGAGTATCTGTCGGGCCGGATCAATGATCGGCGTTTCGTTCAACTGCGTGATGGCAACGGTACGCTTTTTTATCAGGTCCTCTGAGTGTTCATTCCAATGTGTTCGGAGAGAATTGGCTTCGGGAAAAAAGACGGACCAAAAGTGCTCGGCAACCTCCTGCCTTTTTTTCAAGTTCTCTTTGTTGGACAGCCAGGTAGAGACTGTTTTTAGACGGTCTGCGAATTCTGGATCCCGACTGCAAATGGCTTTGATTTCATGATGCGTTCTTTCTATACCACTCAGGAAAAACTCAGCTGTATCTCTCCACTCAGGGGATTCAGCCATGCGAGTAAGAAACCCAAGGGCAGAAGGTGCTGCCGGGTGGTTTTGGCCTGCAACAACTATAAGGAATGCAGCGTTTAGTGTTTGGGCGATTCCAGCCTTGTCAGTGCGCTCTTCAGCAAATTGCTGGGTGAGATCCAAAGCAATGGGGAAGGCCTCCCCTTGCTTTGGTCGAATAAGCGCGTAAACAATGGATTGGAACTCTTCTAGCATCTTTATTTTGCCGAACTTTCAGTCAAGCTTGGAGCGGGATTAAGCCTGTTTCATATTTTGAATATCGAAACTGGGGACCCGCCCGCAGGGTGGGGAGTCCGAAGGACAATATCGAACAAGGAATTTCGAACAGCAGAAGTTTTTGAAAGCAGTAAGGCAATGTTTTTCACTTCGATATTCTGCGGTTCCTTGTTCTGCGGTTCATACTCTCGACGACTTGATAGCTGATAGTTGCATGCTAAGCGCTAACCGGAGAGATCGGGCCCGGCGGTCTTGTAGCCCCTTGCAGGGGCAGCCCAAAGTCGGGGTTCAGGTGTCAGGTGTCAGGAAAAAGAAACATAGAAGCTGAACACTGAAACCTGAAACCTGATTGCTGAAACCTTCTAGCGTACCGTTCTGGTCTTCCTGTTTTGTTTCCTGGCGTAAATCTCGTAGACTGCCACGGATCTGGGGTCAAGGTTAGTCAAACCAGACTCAACAGCCAAATCCATGGCTTCCAGGTATTCCTGTGCTGTGATGGCACGCCAAATTTCGGGATATTCATACGCCTTATATTCAACCTTGTACTGATGCATTATGTTGACATAGGTAGATTTCGGCAGAGTCTCCGCCACCCACCTGACAAACTTCTCCGTCCCCGCCACCTTGTTAGGCATGACCAAGTGTCGAATCATAAGCCCACGGAGGGCAACTCCCCGTTGGTCGACAACATGCTGTCCAACCTGGCGGTTCATTTCCAGAATGGCCTTCTTAGATACTTCCGGGTAGTCAGAGGCCCCGGCTGAATATTTCGCCGCTTTGCCACTATCCATATACTTCATGTCCGGCAAATAGATATCCACGATGCCGTCCAGAATTTTCAAGATCTCGACGCGTTCATAACCACTGGTGTTGTAGACCAGGGGAATGTGCAAACCTTTATGAAAGGCTATTCTGGTAGCACTTACGATGTTGGGCATCACATGAGTGGGTGTGACCAGGTTGATATTATGGCAGCCTATCTTCTGCAGATAGAGCATCATTTTCGCCAACCTCTCATCGTCATACTCACTGCCGTGACCCTCGTGGGCGATGGGCCAGTTTTGGCAGAACACGCATCGGAGGTTACAGTTGGAAAAAAAGATAGTACCAGATCCGTGTTGTCCAACGAGGGATATCTCTTCGCCAAAATGAGGCTGAGCCACATAAACCAGAACTCTGGCTGGAGCCCGGCAGAGTCCTAGTTCGCCGTTTTTCCGATTCGCCCCGCATTGTCTTGGACACAGCTCGCACTGCTCGAGCATCGAGTAGGCTTGCTCAACCCTCTCTAATAGTCTGCCCTTTTCCTCCAACTTTCCGTAGGCGGGATACCATTGCTGTCGTTTTTGGACTGCAGCGTAAAGAGAACTATGTGGGAGAAGCAGTGAGCCGCCCAGGATGAGAGAGCTTTTTATGAACTCACGTCGCGAGATCTCCATAGGTAAAACTCTACCATTTTAGGATCGTAACAGGAAGAGCTTTAAGTATAGATTTATGCACAAAGAGAAGAGAAAACAGGATTTGACCATAGATCAGGGAAAAGGATTGTGGGTAAAGATAGTAAGCTTTTTTGGAGTACTGGAGTAGTGGAAAGACTGAAAATTCCAAATAACAAACCACAAATTCCAAACAAATCACAATGACCAAAATTCAAAATTGCAAGACTGTTTTGGTCATTGAGTATTGGAATTTGAGTTTTGTTTGTTATTTGGTGCTTGGAATTTGATATTTTCCAGGCCTGGATTCTTTACTATTCGCTCTTGTTCTGTTTTGAGATCTTTCTAGCTTTGTCGACTTCACCAAACAAGTCAATAGTCCCGCAATCCAAACACATGGTTGAAAAAATGGGAACATGCCCCGTGAGAGCAGTTAAAAAACGCGGGTCCTCAAAATGAAAGTTTACCCGACCCGTGGACTGAACCCGACCAGCTTCCAAGGTTACACCTCCACAGCGAGAACAGGTCTTCGAATCACTCATAGTCAATCCCCTTTCTTCAATTGAGGCAAAAAATTCTATTGATCAATTCACTGAGAATTACCTCTCTATTGAAAGGTAATTCCTCTGATGATGCTGTCTTTAGCAACCTTGAAGGTAGAAGAGAACTCCAGCACCGGTCTTTCCTCTTCATTGTAAACAGTTGCCTGCCCGTGCAGTATTCTTCCTTCTTGTTTAATGACCTTTGCCCTGGCGGTAACTACCCCTTGCTTGACAGGGTAGAGAAATTTCGACTCCAGAGAAATCGTGGCAAAGTGAGTTTGAGCCGGAGCCAAACTCTTGATGGCCATGACAACCGCGGTGTCGGCCAGACTAACCAGAGCACCACCATGCATGAGCCCAGCGCCTTGAGCCAAGTCGATAAGAAAAGGCATGGTCAGGGTGGCTCGACCGTCGGAGGCTTCGACAATCTCCATGTGCAACAACCGCTCAAAGGGTGCACAACTAATCCAGCCTTCCATGTCAAATTTATGCGGGCCAGTGTATCGATCCATGGCTACAATCCTATCCACCGTCACGCGAGCGCAGCGGTTTTTACTCTCCCACTAATCTGACCCACAAAGCGGAGCTCCTCCGAATGAGTTCCGGCCAGATCTCCGCAGGAGTTTTATCGAAAACACTCTCTTCATCGGCCTGTAAAATATGCCAGCCGCCTCTCGACACTTCCTGGTCCAATTGCCCAGGCGCCCAACCGGCATAACCCGCATAAACCCGGAATTTCTCTGGGGTGTCGGGATTGTAGATCATTTTCTCGATTATCGTCTGGCTGGAGCTGAGGTAGATGTCCTTAAATACGAGGCGAGATCCCTCAGGTGGACTATTGGTTCGTATGAGAAGCATCAACTGGTTCTTGGCCACAGGCCCGCCCAGATAAATAGTATCAGACCGTTTCTGCAACCCCTCTATCTCCGGCAACACTTTTGAAAGTTTGACCGTGGTGGGTCGATTAATTACCAGACCCATGGCCCCCTGGGTATTATACTGAATCAGGAGCACGACCGTTTCAAAGAATTGAGGATCTCTAAGCTGTTTACTGGCGACCAGAAATTTCCCTTTTGACAGCTCCATCTGGGGGCCGCGACTGATCCGATATCTGGAGAATGACAGGACCCTCAGAGGGCGGCAACTCGGAGGGGAGGCTGGAAAAAGCCGTATTCATCAACACCATGTCAGCCACAGGTGCGAGGAGAATCAACATGGCCGCAAGTGCAATAAGAGCCCACCTCTTGAGGATTAGCCTGTTCTTACTCGATGTGAAATATGGTGTCACAAATACCTCTTAAGATCTGCTGAAGGTTTTCTCGAGTCGTTACTGTTTTCCGAGCCTGGATTTTTCATACATTTCCACGGTCTTGTGACGGCAATTCATGAAACATCCAGGCCGGCAAGAAACTCATGAATTCCATCTTCCGAGAACCAAACCGGGTCCCATGGCTCGTCTTCCACCAAATTTCTATACCGTTCTTTGAAGACATAAACCCAGGCAGTAATGTTGCCCTCGTCAGTCAACCCACACTCGGCCATTTCCTTCTGATAATATTCTCCCTCAAATGTATCCAATATCTTCAGGTCGCTCTTGCTTACATTCAGATAGATAATGCCATCAACATAGTCTCCGCTGGTTCCAGGAAGTACTGTCGGATATATCTCGCCCCGTATCTTCCTCCTCTGGTAACCATACAATCTTGCGCCTACCTTTTCATATATACCACCCACCACTTTCGACCAAACTCCATCGAACATGAGGGAACCGTAGGTAAAAACATGTACATCCATACGTATCAATGCAATCTTAACGATTGAGCTAACCGGAGTGAAGAGGGGGCAAGCGTTTTACGCTTTTTTGTGGTTCTTCCGGTTTTTGCCAAGGTAGCTATGCCCCGCGCTCCCCGCAACACCACTAGTATCAAGGGCAGGGTGGGCTGCGAAACAAAGAGCATTCGAGCAACCGCTTCTTTCCATGGCCGTGTGGAAAACCGAGGTTTGAGCTTGCGGGATGACTCTCCAACAACCCTAAGACTGCAACATTGATAGCTGCCGACTATGCTGCTTTGTGGAGTAGGTCACCCTGTCCTTACTGCACTCGCCGGATGCTACCTTGGCAAAAACCGGAAGAACCTTTTTTGTTCGGCGATGGGTTGAGCTTAGCAAATCGTTCTTGGAGTCATTGTTTTTTTCTAATCATATATCGACTAATTAACCTGATATCTCCTCTAGTTCCTTTAGTTTGGCAATACCCCATTGTATTTCTTCTGGCTCGTAAGCGGGAAAAGTCAAGCGCGTAAACAAGCCGTCCTTACGCTTTTTTTCTCTCAAATTAGGAGCGACAGCGTCCCAGGCCGCGGCGATACCAACGCCGGCTTCTTTGGCAGATTTTATAAAGGATTCTTCTTTGTCGGGTGTTATTTTCTGCAAGCTGACACTAGCAAAGAAGCCACCGCTGATATCACCAGAAAAGGCTTTTGGAAAATGAGCATTAAGAGAAATATTTAATGCATCCATTTTCGGTTTATAAAGAGTGCATAAATAGTCTAAGAATTCTGCATATTTACCAGATTCTATGAAATCGGCTATGAATGCTTGAGTCGGTAAGTTGGGATTAATCCGGGTGTTGGCAACAACCTTACCCATGTGCTCTACATAGTCTTTTGGCAGAACGATGTATCCACACTTCGTCCCCGGAGAAATAGTTTTTGTAAAGGAGCTCATCAAAATAGGTCCCCATTCTGAAACTGTTATAGAGGTATTTTGATTTCCATCATAACGAAGCAGTTCATAACAAATGTCCCAAGCGCACAGGATGGACTGTTCTCTGCATATCTGTTCAACAGCCAGCCGATTCTCTTTAGAGTAATTAATGCCAGTGGGATTTTGATGAAACGGAATTCCGTAAAAAACTGCGGCTGGAATCTTATTCACGACTTTTTCTAACTGATTGAGGTTTATTCCAGTCGATGTCAATTCAACTCCAATCAGATTATGCCCGTACCGTTCTGCATCGACCATTGTGCGATCATAAGTCGCTTCCTCAACAATAATATTGCTTCCTCTCGGGAGTGACTTGAAAAAAAGTGAAATCACTTCCAAACCGCCATTGCCAACAATAACTCGCTCCGGATCAACTTGATGTGACTGGCCTATAAGATCTCGCAATGGCTTAAAGCCATTAAAATGGCCATACTGAAGCACCTCTGTTCCGTATCGTTTTATCGCTTTTTCATAGCCCTCGGATGCAATTGGTATGAGGCGCGACAGGGCTTCTTCAGCAGGAATACCCCGTAAGAAATTTATTGATTTTTGTTCGCTTGCTTTACCCACCGTACAATCCTCCCATTTTTCAACCATTTTTAAAGGTGACAAGATGCAAGATGTGAATAGCACAGCATTGGGTCGGGAACAAGGGAAAAGGGGTAAAACCAGAAAGGTATCAGGGAAATACAAATTGTCTTTCTCGCTTTTCTAGCCGTTGCCTTTGCTCGCCGCGCAAAGAAGTTGCGCGCTGTTTTCTGCCTGCTATACAAACCGGTGTCCAGCTTGCGACAGCTTCTGGACAGCCCTATCCACCTGTGCTTCCTTGACCAGCAGATAGTCGGTATCAAAGGTAGATATTGCCAGAACACTAATACCTGCCTGGGCCAGAGGAATAGTCAAAGAGGACATGATCCCAGTCAAAGAAAAGTCCAGGGGACCCCCCACCTTGAGGCAACGGTAACCTTTCTCAGCACGAGTCCCCTCCGGAACGACTTCCTGTAGACATACAAGTGAGAGTTCTTCGACCGTCCGGGTAATGGAGTAAAAATCCCCTGCCAGGGCCCACGAGGGAATATCTGCGTCGGGTTCCAGTCTGCAAATGGCAAAGGTATCAGATAGCAACGACAAAGTGAGGTTGGTGTGGTTCATACCGTTCTCCATTTCTCAGGGGCAACTCTAATATAGTGTTTACCATTTACGCTTCACCCCACAAAACATTAATTTGATCATTAAAATATACCCTGGTAAGATCAAACTCGCTTTCTTGTTAATCAAAGGTGGGCATTGTCCACCGCACTGAGCTTGGATATTGGTGTTAGACTACCCTAGGCGCTAGTCGTATCAGCTTGGCAAAGGATTTGCGTTGTGTTAAATTCACCCGTTCTCAAATGCGGAGGCTGCGGCTACCATTTTCCAAGGCACCAAGGAATGCATGAGGAGAAGTTGTGATCCCGATTGACGAACTCAGGAAGTACGAAATCATGGCTGAACTGGATCCGACTGAATTGAAATTCCTGTCGACGATGGCGGAGACCATCCATGCGCGGGAAGGTGAGGTGCTGATACGGGCCGGACTGCCGGCACGCACGCTTTACATCCTTCAACAAGGAGATCTCATGGTGGCCTTTCCTGATGGTCGCGCCATTACCTTACACAAACCCGGTGGGGTGGTGGGATGGTCGGCACTGGTCAGTCCCACTAGTTACACGGCATCTGTAACCTGTCTGACGGACTGTACGTTCATTACCTTTCCCGGCAGCGAGCTATTACGTCTGGTCCAAAGAAACGTGGCTATTGGAACCAAAATCATGCGCAACATTTCCGAAGTACTTAGCAGGCGGCTGCCCTTTTTGCAGGAAGAAGACAAGCGCAGAATAAAAAGTAGGAGGTAATTCCATGGGTGGATTTTCTGCAATCAGCGCCGGCAATGGCTGGCTGATCGCTGCCCTGGGAATTTCTGTGGTTTTTTTTGGGCTGGCATCCCTCGCCTTTATCATCACCTATTTCCCTCGTGCAATCCGCTGGTGGAATGACCATGCTCAAAGTCCCAAATATACCGTTCAACTGCTGAGGAGTCTTTTCAGCCAGCGCGAAAGAAAGGCAACTATAAGCGCAGATGCTGGGGAAGGCCATGAACCTGGGGAACTAGATGACGTGGAAGAAGCTCTGCGCTTGCTCACTGCTCACATGAAGGAGCCATTCAAGCTTCCCCGGCTCATTGAGGTGGCCGAGCAGCGAGGACTGGCCAGGGTTCACTCAACCATTAATCGCTTGCTTGTAAGGGGTACGATGGTAGGTGGGGTAGATGGCCTGTTCCGCTGGGCAAAGGGAAGTGAGGACGCAAATCACAGTGATTAAGGTTTCAGCTTCTATGTTTCTTTTTCCTGACACCTGACACCTGACACCCTGAGATTTGGTGCTTGGAATTTGATATTTTGCAGTGCCCCATCATTACCATTACTTCATCATCTCACTTGATTGGTGGCACGGAGAACGTGCGAGGAAGTTTTTATGGAGCTCCTAATAGACTTCTTTCAAAATACCGGTTTTGGCATGGCTGACTATCGCAATTTTGTCATGATCGGTGTGGGGCTGGTCTTCCTTTATCTCGGTATAGCCAAACACTACGAACCGTTGCTTTTGGTTCCCATCGGCTTCGGTATCCTGGTTGGTAACATCCCGGTTTTCAAAGGGTTGGGTTTGGGCATTTATGAGGAAGGTTCGGTGCTCAACTACCTCTACTTTGGTGTGAGTAAGGGTATTTATCCTCCTTTGATCTTTTTGGGCATCGGTGCCATGACAGATTTTTCCACCCTTCTGGCCAGGCCCAAACTCATTTTGCTGGGTGCAGCTGCGCAACTGGGAGTTTTTATGACATTTTTAGGGGCGCTGTTTCTAGGTTTTGTCCCAACAGAAGCAGCTTCTATCGGCATAATTGGTGGTGCGGACGGCCCTACCGCCATCTTTTTGTCGGCCAAGTTGGCACCTCACCTGGTGGGACCCATTGCCATCGCAGCCTATTCGTACATGGCCTTGGTGCCGGTGATCCAGCCACCGATTATGAGACTGCTCACCAGCCGAGAAGAACGTCTCATCAAAATGAGTGACCCCAGGGAAGTGAGCTCGCAAGAGAAGATTTTATTTCCCATCGTGGGATTCTTGTTTTGCTGCTTCTTGGCCCCTGCCGCCTTACCATTGCTTGGCATGCTCTTCTTTGGTAATCTTTTGAAAGAATGTATGGTTACAGACCGCCTGGCGAGAACCGCTCGGACCGCTGTGGTGGATACAGTAACAATTGTTCTGGGTCTAACCGTAGGTGCCAGTACCCAGGCTGATGTATTTCTCACTGGCAAGTCCATCGGTATTTTTATCCTGGGTGCCTGCTCCTTCATGGTGGCCACGGCAGGAGGAGTGATTTTCGCTAAACTGATGAACCTACTGAGCAGTGACAAGATTAACCCTCTACTCGGTGCAGCCGGAGTGTCGGCGGTGCCGGACTCGGCCCGAGTAGTGCAGATGGTAGGCAACGCAGAGGATCCAAGTAACTATTTGCTCATGCACGCCATGGCGCCAAATGTTGCGGGGGTTATCGGTTCTGCCATAGCCGCCGGCGTTCTCTGGAGTTTCGTTGGTTGATAGACTAAAAGGACATCCCTGGAAAACCACGTCGGTGGGAGACGAGACCGACTCCATCTGTCCCCGTTGTGATGATGAGACCATCCACCGGGTGGTGGCCATGAAGGAGAAGAAGATCCATCTGGTAATTTGCAGCCGTTGCAACAGCCAACACCGGTACCGCCCCTCACTGGCTACCATGACCAGGAAGGTTGCTCTTCCATCCGAACGCCAAGCAAAGGTCTTGAAGAAAGTTGAGTCAGCCAGGACTCCTCGTCGCCAGGTGTCCTTGAAGGAGTGGCAAGGTCTCAAGGAAGTAGCCGGTGAGATGGAGCCCCTGCCATACGACCCGGGCGCTTCTTACAGTGAAAAACAGATCGTATCCCATCCTACCTTCGGACTCGGTTTCGTGCGCCAGGTGATTGACAAATCGAAGATTGAGGTGGTTTTTGAGTACGAGGTCAAGATTCTGGCCATGAACAGACCGAAGCCGGGGCAAGAGTAAATGGGGCATTTAACTCTTGCCAAGCAGGCAGAGTGAATTTAGTATTACCTGCCCGCTGCCCGCTGCCCGCTGCCCGCTGCCCGCTGCCCGCTGCCCGCTGCCCGCTGCCCGCTGCCCGCTGCCCGCTGCCCGCTGCCCGCTGCAAGCTGGGCATTGCTCGGCGTGCTCTGCGATAAATCTTCTCACCTCTCTAAAACGGCTGGAGTTGGCCAAGAGATGATGAAGGGCAGAATGGCCGAAATATTGACCAGGGCGAGAAGAATGAGCGTCTGCAGAATTCCCAGCGAGGGGATGAGAACAAGGCCAACCAAGAGGCAACCCAAAAAAGATCCCAAGAGATCAACCGCGTAAATCAAACCTGCAACACGGCCAACGCGAGTCTGCTCGGTGAGGAGAAGACGATTGGCAAGGGGGAAGTGGGTGCCGCCAATAAAGCCTGCAGCGAAACTCATAAAAGAGAACGTTTCTCGGTATAAGAAGTGGTGCAGATTTAAGGTCGGCCGATTGTGAAAGTAGACAATGACCATTGCCAGAGCAAGGCAAAAGCAGGCGAGGATGGTTTGGAAAGTGACAAGAGCTCTGATTTGACTCGATCTCCTTCTGGGGTAGTAGCTCAATGTGAAACTACCCGCGGCCAGTCCAACCATGAAAAGAGCCAGAAGAAGACCAATCTTATAATAGACGTAGCCAAAGAACAGCTGAAATGCAAAAATGATGAGGATTTCAAGTGATATTTCAGTGAGACCAAAGATGGAAACAGCGTAAAGTACCTTACTTGTGGGAAATGAGGAGGATTTGGCCCAGAGACGTTGCCGGAAACTCAAGAGTGCAACAAGGCCACACAGGATAAGCATCCCGGTCCAGACCATGCGTCTGCTTAGAGCAGAGAAAGCCCTTCCTATCATCTGCGAATATTGGGAACTCCACATTAGTAAATTATATGAATAGGCTCTGGGGTTGAGATCGCTGTTCACCCCAGTCTCACCTGCCTGATCAATCATTGCCATAAAAGTTTCCTGCCGCAGAGGCGATAGATCCCACAAAATATAATGATCCTGTACATAGAGGAGCTGCAACTTACGCTGCTGCAGTCGCCGCACCAGAGTTTCCGGTTGGGTTGTGAGAATTCCGTGAGAGTTAGAACAGAAAAAGCGGGCCGTCTGTCCGGGAAAAATGACCACTTCCGGGAAGACTTTCAATGCGGTCAAATAGAGCAACTTCAGGTATTTTGCCTGGATGGGACCGAGTGCGGTTTCAGAACCGCTGGCAGTGAAGAAAAATACGCCTCCTTCTCGCATCTTGCTGGCAGCGAGCCGAAAAAATTCCTGGGTGTAAAATCGATTTATCTGCGCGGTATAAGGCTCGGGAAGGTTTACCAGAATTGCATCATAGAGGTTTGAGCTGTGGGCAAGATATTGTCGGCCGTCTTGGTGAAGAACCATTACGCGGGGATCTTTCAAAACAGCTGTAACCTGCACGGGAAGATGGATTTTTCCCAGTTGGATAAGCCTGGGATCCAACTCTACATACTCAACGTTACGGATGCTGGGATGTTGGAGCAACTGGCCTAGAGACTCAGAGACGCCCCCTCCAATAAGGAGAACGCTTTTCGGTTCGGGATGCTGAAGGAGGGCATAGTGGACCGCCCCTTCTGCACTCAATTGATCGGGCACCGCAAAGTTCCACAGACCACTCTCGAAAAAAGAGAGCTGGTTTTCTTTGGCTACCACAGTGATGTGACCAAAAATGGTTTCTTCAGAGTCTATGAGACGAAATCCGGGCCATTGCCATTCCCGACTGATCCTGTCCAAATTTGTGCTTTGGTACTGGACAAAAAAGAGGCACAGAAAAATGACACCGAAGGTGGCAAGGTGAGGCCAGCGGCCACGGCTCGCCTGCAGGATCAAGATAAGACCTGAACCACAGAGAAGCAGGGCAATTCCACTGGCGATCTGGATGGCATTGAAATAGTGAATGAGCAGGAGGGTAAATAGTAGGCCACCGATGCCGGCCCCAAGTCCCTCAAGAAAGTAAACCAGACCGGGCGACCTCGTCCAGGCTGGTATCTGAGCAGCCAAAAGAGAGCAAGCCAGGCTGAATAGCACACCGGAGATAAGGCAGAAGGGGGCGAGAGTGAGGAAAGAGATGGCCAGCATCTGTCCTAAGGTGACAAGTTCGCCGGCGCCAATTTGGAAAAGAGAGCGGGCCACCCTGATGAAGAAGATCGTTACCGTAAGGATGACACCGCTGAAACTCTGAAGGTATCCAAACAGAGGTTGGCTGAGGCCGTAAGAGCGGGAAATTGTGCCCCCTAGCAAGCCGCCCAGCGCCGTCCAAAAAAGCCAGGCGGCCAGAACCATGGCCACTGCCAGTTCACTTCCGGAGAAGACGGTTAGTAGTTCTCGAAGTACGAGAATCTGGCCAATAGTAGCCGTAAAGCCGACAAGTATGAAAGCCAGAGTAGTAGTCACTTTCATGTCTTGATCAATACACTATTTTACCCGGCCAATCCAAGGGTTTTCACAAAGGCGCAAGGCAAAGGGCGCAGGGCGCAAGGCACAAAGAAAAGATAGAAATTGAATATGCCTGATGCCTTAAGCCTTCATTGCTGCTGGCTGACGGCTAAGAAGTTTGCCCTTGACAAAAACATTCGTCGCAGCTATTATCGCAATTCGTTCGCAATAAGGATCCACATGAAAAGTGAAATTGAGGTATTCAGAGAATTCATTCGCAATAAGGGCTTGAGAAAAACACCCGAGCGTGAACAGGTTGTCAGGGCGGTATTCGCCATCCATGATCATTTTGACGTGGATGAACTTTACGTGCTACTCCGGGGTCAGAACGAGAAAATCTCCAAAGCCACGATTTACCGTACCATTCCCCTGCTGCTTGAGAGCGGCCTCATCCAGGAAGCCTACTTCGAGGATGGGCATCTGCACTACGAACATATCTATGGGCATGAACACCACTGCCACCTTCGTTGTCTAGATTGTGGCAAGGTGGTGGAATTTACCGAAGAAATTGTCAAGGATGTAGAGGGGAAGGTTGGGGAAATTTACGATTTTCTCGTAACTGGACACAAACTCGAAGTGTATGGTCATTGTGGCAAGTGTAAGGTGCACAAGTGACTAACACAGCAGACGGCAAAAGCGTGCAACAGCTTATCGACGAAATGGCGGTTGTATAAGGGATTCGAGGCTCGATGGAACGGTTACACCAATACGAGAGAGATGAATTCATCAACATCTGCAAAGAGCATGGTCTGAACTATAGCGATCAGCGGTTGTTGGTGCTCGAGGCATTCTTGGGGACAACACAGCATCTCACTATTGCTGCTCTCCAGGAGCACCTCGAAAGCCAAGGCCAGCGCTTGGCCAGAGACTTCATCGGCGAGACCTTGGATCTTCTCTGCCGCTATGGATATGCTTACAAAAAAGAATTTGAGGGCCAGGAGGTCCAATATGAACATCGTCACATCGGTTGGCACCATGACCATTTAATTTGCGCCGACTGCGGTAGAATTCAGGAGTTCCACAATAAAGAAATTGAAGCATTGCAGCGACAAATCGCCCAGGATAGGTATTTTACCTTGCTGCATCATAACATGGAACTCTACGGCATTTGTGGAGAGTGCCGGAAACAGCGGCGGCCCGGTATACCTTTATCTTTTGTGCTTCCCGGAGAGAAAGTAGTTATTCAGCGATTGCTTGGTGGGAAACAGGTCCAGCGGCGATTGGCTGACATGGGACTCACCCCCGGAACAACTATAGAAGTTATCAAGGCAAGCGGACCCGGCCCTATCATCGTTGCCTTCCGAGGTAGCAGAATCGCCCTGGGACAAGGCCTCAGCCAGAAAGTGCTCGTCTCTACCAACAACAATCCCGCCAAAGACATTGGCTGAGGAGTTCCACTCATATTGGTTCCCGGTTACAATCCGTATCATTTCTTCAGACTAGAGTGAATTCGGTCGGGGACCTTATTCGCCGGATTTGGAGCTATGTTGATGATTCCATTGAGTGAGTTCAGAGAAGGTGAGCGCGGTGTCATCACACGATTGAACGGCAGGGGCACCTTTCGCAAGCGACTACAGGAGATGGGCTTTATCAGGGGATCTGAGGTGTTCGTTGAAAAATATGCTCCTCTTCGAGATCCGATTGAACTGGTGATCAAAGGCTACCACGTGTCGCTGCGGGTGGAAGAAGCGGCCCAGATAATGATGGAAAAACTGGAGCAAAAACAAGAGTGAATAAAGAAGCCATTACTATTGCCCTGACCGGCAACCCGAACTCTGGGAAGACTACCATCTTTAATAATCTTACAGGTACTCGCCAGCATGTCGGAAACTGGCCGGGGGTGACGGTCGAGAAGAAGATGGGGACCGTGATCCATAACGGCCGCCGATTGCAGGTGGTTGATCTGCCGGGGACCTACAGCCTGACCGCATATTCCATCGAGGAAATCGTGGCCCGCCGTTTCCTGGTTGACTCGAAGCCGGATGTGGTTGTGGATATTGTCGATGCCTCTAATCTGGAGAGAAATCTCTACCTCGCCACCCAGCTTATAGAGATGGGGGTAAAGCTTATTCTTGCCCTTAACATGGCTGATGTGGCACAGGCGCGCGGCCACGAGATTGACGCTGACGGTCTGGGTACTCTGTTGGGTGTGCCGGTGGTTTTCACTATCGGTACCAAGAATCAGGGGATGAAGGAATTACTGGACAAAATATTGGAAGTGGTCGAGGACCGGGATACGGTGAGCCGGCACATCCACATTTCCTACGGCCACGAACTTGAGAAGGAAATAAAGAAGATCCAGGACGTTATCTGGAGGGATCCCTCAATTGGTGAGCGCTTTTCAACCCGCTGGCTGGCCGTGAAACTGTTGGAAAATGATGCAGCCGTGCAGGAGAGGGTAGGATCGCTCGGGGAGATCGGCAAACAAATTTTGGCTCAAGCTGAGGCGAGTCGCGAACGGTTGGCTGAGTTTTATAAAGACGACGCTGAAATGGTGCTCACCGATCAGCGCTATGGCTTTATTGGGGGGGCTCTCAAGGAGGTCCTTAAAGTCTCCGCCAAAAGCAAACTTGATCTCTCCAGGCAGGTCGACCTGGTACTTACCAATAGGATTCTGGGTTTTCCCGTCTTCATCTTTTTTATCTGGGCTATGTTTCAGCTTACCTTCACCCTGGGCGCTTATCCCATGGAGTGGATCGACGCCGGGGTGAGCTTGCTTGGAGCCGTTGTGACTGCCCTGCTGCCGGCTGGACTCCTACAGGACCTGCTGGTTAACGGCATAATCGCCGGCGTGGGTAGTGTCATCATTTTTTTGCCGAACATTTTGATTCTCTTTTTCTGTATTGCCGTGTTTGAGGATACCGGCTACCTGGCGAGAGCCGCCTTTATCATGGATAGGGTAATGCACGTCATTGGGCTGCACGGCAAGGCGTTTATTCCCTTGCTCATGGGTTTTGGCTGCAATGTCCCGGCGATCATGGCTACGCGCACCCTCGAGAGCGAACGTGATCGGTTGCTGAGCATCCTGATCAACCCGCTGATCAGTTGCTCAGCCCGATTACCAGTATATATACTGCTGGCGGGGACATTTTTCGGAGCCAGTGCCGGCAACGTCATTTTTAGCATCTATGCCCTCGGCATTGCCCTGGCCATAGCCATGGGCAAGCTCTTCAGTGTCACTCTTTTCCGGGGTGACATAGCTCCCTTCGTAATGGAACTTCCCCCCTATCGAGCCCCTACATTGAAGAGCTTGTTGATTCACATGTGGGATCGTAGCCAGGTTTTCTTACGCAAAATGAGTGGGGTGATCCTGGTTGGCTCTATCTTGGTCTGGGTCCTTGGCAGCTTCCCCCGTAGCCCCGATCTGCACCGGGGGCAGGCTGTGGAGAGAGGGGTTACGAGCGCCACCCAGGAAAGGGTGCTCACCGTTACTGAATCACAACAGCCAGTGTCGCCGGCGGTGACGGAGAATAATCTGAAGAATTCAGACCCGGACAATGAACTGGCTAGGCTGGAAAGCAGCTTTCTCGGGAAATTGGGCCATCTTATTCAGCCCATCTTTGCTCCCTTGGGTTTTGACTGGCGAACCAGTGTGGCCGTGCTCACAGGATTTGTGGCAAAAGAGATTGTGGTGAGCACTCTCGGAGTATTGTATGCAGCCGGAGCGGATGTAAACGAGGAGAGTGAAGCATTGCGTCGGTCCTTGCGGACCTCAGGGATAACACCCCTTGGGGCGTACGCGCTCATGGCTTTCGTGCTCATCTATATTCCGTGTTTGGCTACGGTGGCAGTAATTCGGCGCGAGACTAATTCCTGGAAGTGGACCGGGCTCAGCATTAGCTATTCCCTGGTCCTGGCATGGGTGGTCTCCTTCGTGATCTACCAAGGCGGGATGATTGTAGGGTTGGGATAGCCGGTATAATAAGCATAGGGTTGGAGGTTAGAGGAGCGGCCCTGCGGGCCTCGAGGTTGGAGGCAAAGGAAAGATAATTTCGGATTTCGAATTGCGGATTGCGAATTTTGGGTTGTGATTCTTAAATTTCGAAATTCCAAATTCCAAATTCGAATTTCTTACCTCCTGGATTCTGACTCCTGGATTCTGGCTCCTTTAATTTTAGGAGCAATCTCTGGTTGCGATAAGGTATAGATGCTAATGAAAGACTATCAAGTCAAAAGAATGTTCGAGACCATAGCCTTCTCCTATGACTTCCAGAACAGCTTTCTCTCATTAAGAAGGGATTCATATTGGAGGCGAGCCATGGCTCAGTGTCTCAAGTTCCCAGGTGAAGCCCTGGTTTTGGATATGGCTACTGGCACGGCAGAGGTTGCAGTCGAGATATGCAAGTACCACCCACAAGCCAAGGTCGTGGGTGTCGATTTTTCTCCTAAGATGCTCAAAATGGGTCGAAGAAAAGTGAGATCCGGTAGGCTGGACAGCCGTATTCACCTGAGCTTGGGGGATGGACGTCAGTTGCCGGTGAAAGACGGCTATTTTGATGCTGCGACTATTGCATTCGGCATCCGAAACATTCAGGAACGAGAGCAGGCACTGGCCGAATTCCATCGGGTATTGAAGCCAGGTGGTCAGTTGTTGGTTATGGAATTTGACGCCCCCGACGACCTGGTGCTGGGAACGATCTACCGGCTCTATTTTGATTTCATCTTGCCGCCGCTGGGGAATTTGCTGTCGCGAACCAATTATGCTTATAGTTATCTGGCCGATTCGGTACACGGTTTCCCAACTGCAAATGATTTTCTGGCGGAGATTGGCAGAGCCGGTTTTACCTCTTTGGGCATCAAAAAGCTTACTTATGGCATTGCCAAGATATTCAGGGGGGTCAAAAAAGGTACGTCCTAGCTATTAGCTGAGGTGAATGCCAGGAACGGCTACTCGGTCAAAAGGCGGGGACGTCAGTTGTCCGTTGTCAGTGGTCCGTTGTGTTCTGAATAAGCTGCTGATGTGCGTCGGATAACGGACGGAAGACCATTTAATAAGCGAAATAGCAGGCGAATAATTTTGCTACGGACAACGGACGACAGACCACGGACACTAGTGGGTGATACATGAAAGTCAATTGGCCTGAAAGACTATGGGTTAACAGTCCGTTGCGCTATCTAATCCAGCAACGTGAAACCCAGTTCCTCAAAAGGTTGAGGGATCTGGAGCCTGGGACTCGCTGTCTGGAGATTGGCTGTGGTCACGGTGCGGGAGCCAGAATAATTCTAAGAACCTTTCAACCGGAGCGGTTAGATGGCTTAGACGTCGACCCGGCCATGATTCGCTTGGCCATAAAGAGACAGCCACATTGGACAGTTGATCATCTTCTGTTTTTTGTTGGTGATGCACAGCAACTGCCCTATGCCGATGGTAGCATGGATGCTGTGTTTAATTTCGGTATTATTCACCATTTAGAAAACTGGGAGCAGGGAATAAGTGAGATCTGCCGGGTTCTAAAGAAGGGTGGTGGGTTCTACTTTGAAGAGATCTACCCTGCACTTTATGCAAATGCCATTACGCGCAGGTTGCTCGACCATCCCACTGAGAACCGTTTTCACGGCCCAGAGTACCGAGCGGCCTTGCAGAAGGAGGGTCTCAGGCTGCTACCCGGGTACAAGGAAACACGGTTTGCTATTCTGGGCGTTGCGGTCAAGGAATGAGCTGGCAGCAAGCAGTAGGCAGCAGGCAGCAATAAAGATTCTGCTTTTGCTTTAACTCTACGCCCTATGCTCTTTGCCTACTGGATACTGGTTACTGGGTTGAAATGCTGCAAGCTGTCGGCTGACAGCTGATTGCTGACAAAAGGAGTTTACATTGAGTGCTGGCAAACTAAAAAACATAATGCCAAAACGACCTCGGTACCATGAGAGGTTACCGAAAAGACTCAGTGACCGGTTATCCAAAATCTACCAGAGGCTCCAGGAGGTTCCATATATCAATAAGCAGGAAATGGAGAAATGGCAGGAACGATTCTGTTATTCTCCAGAGCCGGAACGCGAGGCTGCCATATGGGAGTGGATGGCCAACGAGTATGAAAAACGCACAGCTGACATCGAGGACCAGTTGGAAAAGAACCGTATATTCAAGAAACTCCTGACCGAAACTGTGGACTACGAACCTCTGGGGGTACGGAAGTTACCGGAGTAAAGCAGAGGCGCAAGGCATAAGGATTTAGAAGGGCATCGTCAGGTCATTCGACGGCGTTTTCTTTTGTCCGGATCGCCGCGTCATCGTCTCTCATCGTCTTTTCTTCGCGTTCTGCTGCAATTTCTTGCTGCGCCTTCCAGGCAGGACAGTACTGGCCATGCCAGGACATAACCTTCCCAAAACGGGTCTCTGGGTTTCTCCTGGCATAATTACATAATGGGCAGTTGTCACACGCTTTACCCAGTGTACGTTGAATGCGATTCATAGCTCATTCTCCGAACGAAGGGGTCCGTAGTCCGTTGTCAGTTGTCAGTTGTCCGTAGCTTAACTCTATTCTTGTGATTTTTCTTTGAGGCTGAAATGCGTATCAATGAGTTGTAAACCACTGACCACTGACCACTGGCCTACTTTTTTTCCTTGACAATGTGAAAAGCTTATCATAATATCCGCTCGTCTCCTGCCAAAAAGGGGAATCTTTCCGAGGGAGACTCCTAAAGTTCTCATCAAAGTAGCGGTTTTCAGTTCTTGTACACAAGTTCGTGCTCGTATTCATGCGGTTGTTGGTGTTGGAGTTGCTGATCTGGACCTGTGCGGAAGTTCGTGTGACTGTTCTGTTGGAGGAGTGACAACTTGGAAAGGTTCCCCTTTTTTTAAATATATCCCCTCTTGAAGTATCCGGGTTAGCGCTGTGCGCTAAGCTTTCCCACTGACGACGGACAACTATCAACGGACACCGCCAGAATGGCGGCTTCGTCGATTGTTTCTATTACTCATCCTGGAATTTCGTACAGGGCCGGGTCCGTTTGTCAGAACAGCAGAAACCACCTCAGCACCGAAGTACCGATTTACCTCTTCAATCAGGCTCCGATCAGGCTTCACTCTGATTCTATCACCCAGTTGTATGACGGCCTCACAGTGCTCGTCGGTGCACAGATGGACGTATGCCTTGCAATCGCCTTTGTGGCGCCCCAAAATAGTTTTGAGATCAGCCAGATTGTCCTTGGTGACTGTTGCCGCAGGGAGTTTAATGTGAATTGCTTGGGTCATATGCTCCTTGGCTTCCAGGAGGGTGAGAATGCGTTGTGCTATGATTTTGGCTCCCTTATCCTCCTGTTGTACGGTGCCCACAATGAGCAAGGGATCATCCACATCAAGGAGATGGCGGCTACTCTGATAGGTGTCGCTAAAGATAACCACCTCCACAGTACCCTTGCGGTCTTCTAGGGTTAGAAACGCCATGCGGTCACCTTTTTTCGTGGTTATCTCCTTGAGATCGGCATTGAGGCCGCAGAGGACTATTTGGATTCCATCAGTCTTGTCTGCAATACTTGAGCTATCCACAATGGGGAAGGCTTTCATTTCTTTTTCGTAAGCGTCGAGCGGATGACCGCTAAAGTAAAAACCGAGAGCCTCCTTTTCCATGGCAAGCTTCTGCCGGTGGTTCCATTCAGGGATATTGGGTAAAGGGGGCTCGGAGTTACGCTGCTGCCCGGCAAAAGTGCCGAACATACTTATCTGGCCGCTCAAACGATCTTTCTGGATGGTTTGCGCCATCTCCATTGCCTCTTCGAGTGCGGCCAAGGCTTGACTCCGCACAGGGTGAAGAGAATCAAAAGCGCCGCACTTGATAAGGCTTTCCGCTACACGCCGGTTGACGCGTTGCAGATCAACCCTTTCGCTGAACTCATAAAGAGATGAGAACGGATCACCATCAAACCTTGCTTCGATGATAGACTCGACAGCAGCCGCACCCACGTTTTTTACCGCACCGAGGCCGAAGCGAATACGGTCACCCACTACAGTGAAGTCCCATTCGCTCAGATTCACATCAGGAGGAAGTATTTCCAATCCCTTTTCCCGACACTCATTCAGGAGCTTGACCAGGCTGTCGGAGTTGCTCAAAAAGCTATTCAACAGTGCCGCCATATACTTCAGAGGGTAGTGGGCTTTGAGATAGGCTGTCTGGTAAGCTATGAGCGCGTAGGCGGCACTATGGGATTTGTTGAACCCATAGCCGGCAAATTTTTCCATGAGATCAAAAATGTGCGCAGCTTTTTTGAGATCAATACCGTTTTCCTCGGCTCCTGCAAGAAAACGATCGCGCTGTGCTGCCATCACCTTCGGGATTTTCTTGCCCATGGCCCGCCTCAGAATGTCGGCTTCGCCGAGGCTGTAATTGGCCAAGACACTGGCAATCTCCATTACCTGCTCCTGATAGAGAATGACCCCGTAAGTGTCCCGGAGAATATCCCGCAGTTGCTCCAGTTCGTAGCTGACTTGTATATTACCGTGCTTTCCGTTTATAAAGTCATCCACCATACCGCTCTCGAGGGGACCGGGGCGGTAGAGAGCAACCAAGGCGGTGATATCATTGAAATTTTCAGGCTTTAGCCGTACAACCAAGTCGCGCATCCCAGAGCTTTCCAACTGGAACACCCCGGTTGTATCCCCGCGGCTCAGGAGCTCATACGTTTCCGGATCGTCCAGGGGCAGATCACGCATGTCCAGTTCGACACCAGTATTCTCCTTGATGAGTTTTACGGCGTTGTCGATGACTGTAAGGTTGCGCAGTCCCAAGAAATCAAACTTGATAAGGCCGGCCTTCTCCACGTATTTCATCGGAAACTGAGTCACCACTTCGCCCTTGGAACCCTTATAGAGAGGCATGTACTCGACGATAGGAAGATCTGAAATAACTACGCCGGCAGCATGAGTGGAAGCGTGACGTGTGAGGCCCTCAAGGGCCAAGGCCACATCGAAAAACTCTTGGAGAGCTGGATCTTTGCGAAGTTCCTTGAGTCGGGGCTCAGTCTTGAAGGCTTTTCTGAGCGTCATCTTGAGAACCGGAGGAATGAGTTTGGCTATCTTGTCCACATCTGCATACGCCATACCGAGGGCGCGACCCACATCACGGATAACAGCTCGGGCCTGCATAGTGCCGAAGGTGGTGATTTGGGCAACCCGATCTTTGCCGAAACGCTCCGAGACATACTGCAGGACCCGGTCCCGGCCATTCATGCAAAAATCAACATCGATGTCTGGCAGGCTAAGCCGTTCCACATTGAGAAAACGCTCGAAGATCAGGCCATGAGCGATGGGATCGAGATCAGTGATGCTAAGGCTATAAGCTACCAGACTGCCAGCCGCAGACCCCCGCCCAGGGCCGACAGGTATCGAGTTCTCTCTGGCAAACCTGACGAAGTCTGCGACGATGAGAAAGTAGGTGCTAAATCCCATTTTTTGGATGACCGAAATCTCGTGGGCCAGACGGTGGCGGTATTTTTCTTCCTCCTCAGCGCTGAAGTCTGGTTGCTTTCTACGAATTTCTTCAAGCCTTCTGACAAAACCGTCCTCGGTTTCCCGTTCAAAACAGGACTCTGCCGAGTCACCCGGTTCCAGAGGAAACTCCGGGAAGTGAGGTTGATCAAGTTCTAGGCTGACGTGGCAGCGTTCCGCTATTGCCAAGGTATTCTGCAGGGCAGTCGGTACATCGTGGAAGGTAGACCACATCTGCTCAGGAGATTTGAAATAGAGCTCACTGGTTGAAAAACGCATACGTTTTTCATCCAGCACCGTCTTTCCTGTCTGGATGCAGAGGAGCACGTCATGGGCCTTCGCATCTTCTGCTTTCAGGTAGTGGCAGTCATTGGTTGCAACCAGAGGAATGCCGGTTTTTTCACTGAGATGGATGAGATCACGGTTGACAATTTCCTGCTCTGTCATGCCGTTGGCCTGCAGTTCCAGGAAAAAATTATCATTGCCGAAGATGTCGCGATACTCCATTGCAGCCTGTTCGGCCCGGGTATAACTGGCAGCCAACAGATGGGATGCCACCTCTCCATGTAAACAAGAAGAAAGACCAATGAGCCCCTCGTGATAGGTGGTGAGCAGTTCCTTGTCCACCCTAGGTTTGTAGTAGAAACCTTCGAAGTTGGCGAGGGTTAGGAGCTTGAGCAGATTTTGATAGCCCGTATTGTTCTCAGCCAAAAGAACAATGTGATGGTTTCGTGCGCCACCGTGACTCGCTCCACGGTCCCGGCGGCTCTTCGGCGCCACGTAGACCTCACAACCCAAAATGGGCTTAATCCCAAATTCGATGGCTTTTACATAGAATTCGAGAGCGCTGTGCATGTTGCCGTGATCAGTGATGGCGACGGCAGGCATGCCAAATCCCGCGGCGGTCCTGAGCATGTCAGTGATGCGGATGGCACCGTCTAGAAGGCTGTACTCGCTATGCACATGTAAGTGGACGAATTCCTTTGACGACATATCCGGGCATCCTTATTTGACTATTCTTTGCGTATCTGGAGCGGATTATTTCAAATCCGAATTGAGAACTGTTTAGTCCGCCTCCGGCGGATCGAAATCCGGATTTAGTGCCTTGTTATTTTCTGTAAACTCTTCTGTAAATCACCCACGGGGATTGGATGAATAACCGCTCGTCCAATTTCAGCGAGAAGGACGAAGTGACAGATACCTGCTTGAATCTTTTTGTCTTTTTCGAGAGGAACGAGTAGCGCCTCCGGATCTATGTTCTTGGGTATGTCTGTGGGAAGGCCTAACTTCTGGATGAGATCCAGAGCACGATCCGCATTATCCTCGCTGAGCCCAACCCATTGCCGGGATAGTCGGACGGCGAGTCCCATGCCGATAGCCACCGCTTGACCGTGAGATATATTATAATTGGTCGCAGCCTCTAAGGCATGTCCTAAAGTGTGGCCGAAGTTCAAAATACGTCGCAATCCACTTTCACGCTCGTCCCGATTCACCACCCGGCACTTAACCGCACAGGCCTTGGCGATGATAGTTTGCAAAAGGGGATTGCCAGTGTCAAGAAGGTCAACCCCTTCCCTTTCCAGAATTGAAAAAAGTTCAGGATCTTCGATGAGGGCAGCTTTGATAACCTCCGCAAACCCGTCGCGCCTGGCGTCAGAGGAAAGAGAGGTTAAAACGTCAAGATCGGAGAGCACAAGCCGAGGTTGATGGAAAGCGCCTAACAGGTTCTTACCTGAAGGTAGATCGACACCGGTCTTGCCCCCAAGGGAGCTGTCCACTTGGGCGAGCAGGGTAGTGGGAACTTGAATGTAGGGGATACCTCGCATATAGATGGCAGCAGCAAAGCCGGTGATATCACCAACCACACCGCCCCCAACAGCGAGAAGTAGGCTTTTGCGGTCAAAGCCCTGAGCAAGGAGCTGCTGGCAGAGGTCGAGGACCGTTCCTATGGTCTTTGCGCTCTCACCTGGGGGTAAGGCAATCAAGGTTGTATCAATGGAGTTAGACCGCAGTTGATTTTGAAGTGGTTCGGCCACCAGCGGTCTCACCACCTCATCAGTTACCAACCCATAGGAAGAAAAGCTTCCCAGTCGTTGTATTTCGCTGTGAAGACTATCTAAAATACCGCGACCCACTAGTACATCGTACGAACGGTCTGTTTCGCTTCTTATTTCCAGCCGAATACGTTTCATCTCAAGCATCAGGTCATTAGGCCTCACGGCCGTCATTTGTAGTCATTTGCCTGCGGCGTCAGTTGGGCTAGCGCCCGTCATTTATGGTCATTTGTAGTTAGATGTCCTAATTAGTTATCACAAATCATAATGACCTAGTGACAACAAGTGACAGCGAAGCGTAATGACTCTATGGCTCCTATTGCCTACTGCGGTCTTGCTCAAGTTCTGTTCGTTGTTTCTCCGTCAGAATGGGAAGAATCTCGTCGACCATCTGAGTGAATTGCGCAGGGAACAAGGCTTGCTGGCCGTCGCTCAAAGCCTTTTCTGGCTCATGGTGTACTTCCACCATCAGGCCGTGAGTGCCGGCAGCCACAGAGGCCCTACTCATAGGTATCACCTGATCACGGCGGCCACAGGCATGGCTCGGATCGGCGATAACTGGAAGATGACTTTCTTTCTTAACCACCGGGATGGCACTCAAGTCCAAAGTGTTGCGGGAATGGTCGGCAAAAGTGCGGACGCCACGCTCGCAGAGAATCACATTGTTATTCCCTTTGGCCATGACGTATTCGGCAGCCATTAGCCACTCCTGGATCGTTGCGGACAAGCCACGCTTGAGAAGAACAGGTTTCCGGGCCATACCAGCTCGATTGAGCAAGGAGAAGTTCTGCATATTACGAGCGCCGATCTGGATGATGTCGGCATACTCTTCCACCAGATCACACTGTTCGCGGTCCATTGCCTCGGTGACAATGTACAACCCCGTTTCCTCTCTCACTTTGACGAGAATCTTCAGCCCTTCTTCTCCCAAGCCCTGAAAACTGTAGGGTGAAGTGCGAGGCTTATATGCACCGCCCCTAAAGATGCGGGCGCCTTGGCTCCGAACTGCGCGGCCAATAGTGAGAGCCTGTGTCTCGCTCTCGACTGCACAGGGACCAGCAATGATCACGAAATGATCGCCGCCGATGGCAACGTCCCCGAGCTGAACGATAGTGTCGGTTTGTTCGAACTCTCTACTAACGAGCTTGTAAGGTTTTGAAACAGGGATGGCCTCTTTCACTCCGGGCAGGAGCAGAAAATGGGCAGGATCGACTGGTCCTCTGTTTTGAAGAATGCCTATGGCGGTACGGTCACCGCCCTCTATTACTCGGGCAACATTGCCTTGCCGTTCGATGGCAGCCACAACTTGTGCGATTTCTTCTTCGGTGGCATAGCTGCTCATAACCACCAGCATTTGAATCTCCTTTCATTGGGAACCAAACCGAGCTCTGAGACGGTGCGGAGGGTGACCCCTAACGTTGTGTCATCTCTAGCGGGTGAGCATCCCTCTAACATACGGGCTCAGTTGGTGTCAACGCATTAAAAAGCTACCCTTCCTCTTACGCCGTATAGAGCATAGAGTAAGGAGCCAGAAGTCAGAATCCAGAATTCAGGAGAAAAACAACCAAAGTTGAGTTCCTCTGAAATACTTGCTACTGACTACTTCTCTGGTGTCTTCTGCCCTCTGTCCTTTGACTTCTGTCTTTTTACAACGGACCACGGACTACGGACAACTGACAAGAAGCCTTGCGCCCTGAGCCGTGTGCCTCTTATCTCTCACTGTGGGTATAAGCCTCGAAGCAACATGGCCTCCGCCACCCGCTGCACCGCAATCATATATGAGGCCATCCGCATGTTCACCTTCTCAGTCTGGGAAAGATGCCAGACGTTTTCGAAGGCACGATCCATAATTCCCTTGAGCTTGGAATTCACTTCCTCTTCAGTCCAAAAATAACGTTCCAACCCTTGCACCCATTCAAAGTAGGAGACGGTAACCCCTCCGGCGTTGGCGAGAACATCAGGCAGGTGATACTTGCCCCGATCATAGAGGATGTCATCAGCCGCCGGAGTTGTAGGGCCATTGGCTCCCTCAGCAATAATATCCGCCTTGATACGGTCGGCATTTCTTTCGGTAATCTGATTCTCCAACGCTGCCGGTATCAGAACCGTACACTCCAGTTCGAGCAACTCCTCGTTGGTGAGGCTGTCTGCACCAGGATATCCTTGCACAGTACCGGTTTCGTTCTTATGTGCCGCCAAATCCAGGGGATCTAAACCTTTGGGGTTGTGGACTCCACCTCTACTGTCGCTGGCTGCAACGATCGTGGCTCCAGCATCGTGCAGAATTTGGGCAGCGTGATAGCCTACATTACCATAGCCTTGAACCGCAACCGTTTGTTCATTCACATCTCGATTCAAGCGTTTGAGCGTTGAGTAGATGGAGAATACACAGCCACGGCTGGTGGCCTCATTCCGGCCCAGAGATCCCCCCACTGCTATTGGTTTGCCGGTGACCACGCCGGGTTCGGCATAGCCAATGGACATGCTATAAGTATCCATGATCCAGGCCATTATCTGCGGATTCGTATAAACGTCCGGTGCCGGAATATCAGTCCTGGGACCAAATACATTGACGAGTTCAGAGGTATAACGGCGGGTCAGATGTTGCAGTTCGGTCCGCGACATCTGCTTGGGGTTGCAGGCGACCCCCCCTTTGGCTCCGCCAAAGGGTATATCCACCAGCGCACATTTCCAGGTCATCCACATGGAGAGGGCGGTTGTCTCATCCAGGGTGACATCAGGATGGTAGCGAATGCCTCCTTTGGCAGGCCCGCGGGAGGTGTTGTGGTGTACACGATAACCTGTAAAGACCTCAACGCTGCCGTCATCCATCCGCACCGGGCAGGAAACTATATAACATCGAGCCGGAAGGCGAAGCCGCTTGTGAATGGCTGGATCCAAGTTGATTCGTTCGGCAACCATGTCAAATTGGCGGATAGCAATTTCCAAGGCATTGTCTGCGCCACTCATGGTTATTCTCCTTTCTAATGGTACGCAGAGCGCCAAGCGCATGGCGCATAGCGTTTACTCACTAATTATCTACCAAGTAATCTATGCAGATTCTTCTCCTTCCATGCTTGCAGTCTTTGGTAATGGCGATACCGTGCTTCCAGTTGGCGGAACCTTCTGGTGTGGGCCATTTTGCGGCCATTGCGATGCTCAACTCCGAGGTGATGGTGTAGCATCTCGTGGTAAACAATACCCATGATCACATACTTTGGCACGTAGCTCTTATCCAGTGCAGGACTTACGCGAATTGTCTTGGTTCTATCAGAGTAGCTGGCAAGCTTGATGGAATTTTGGTTCCGGACCCTCCTGTTGGCTCCCCAGGTGATAGGGCAGTCAATCTCGTTTGCGAAGTATTCACCATTGACCTGGTCAAATAGAGTATTGAGATTGAAGAAGCGTCCCTTCGAGCGCACTATAGTCTGCCGGGACTTACGAGGAGATTGCTTTATCTTATGTGAGTTGGCGGTAACAAAGCTTCGCAAAACCGAAGGTGCTTTCCTATTTCGGCTCTTGACGAAGCGAGCCAGAGAATTCAAGACTTCAGTGTCTGCCTCAAGGAACATGTGATGAAGACGCACTTTATTGCCACTGCCGGAAGGCCTGATGTGTATCATCGAGTGGGTGTTGTCGGTGATGGTGAGGTGAACCGGTTTCTTAACCAGACGGGAGAGGTTCTTTTGGAGATGGGTGACATCCTTCCGGTTGAACTTTTCCATGCAGTTACTCAGGTGGATTCCAGCCCGGATGATTCATGAATTATCCGGGCTCCACTGTTGTCTTGTCTCCTGCCGGACTTTTCTGTGCACTTCTAACAGAAAATGGATGACAAATACCAGCATTAATTTCTATTTTAGCACGAGTCCGCAGTAGACAACTTATTTGATAGGATGATAGTGATATTAACGGGTGGGGACCCGCCCGAGATTATTTCCAGTAAGGAAGGCGACGATTCAGACCATTCTTTCTGGTGGATTCGGCCAAAGGCCTTAATCCACCCTACACATACAGCCAGGAGAAGGCAGTAGGGTGGATTAAACGTAGTGAATCCACCTTAAGCCTGGGGTAAAAGGCATTGTGAGGTGACAAGATGGATCCGAAGATTAGAGAGGCGATGCAGAGACAAGTTGTGAGAGAACCATTCGCGAAGAAGCTCGGTCTAAAATTGATCGAGGTGGGCGAAGGCTATGCGCTTGTTGAAATGAAATGTACCAAAGAGATGGAAAACATCTTCCAGATGACCCACGGCGGGGCCATTTTTACTCTCATCGACGAGGCCTTCGAGATCTCGTGCAATTCACACGGCACTGTGGCTGTGGCGCTGAATGTAAATATTACCTACCACAAGGCTCCATCCCCGGAAAGCACGCTGCGGGCTGAGGCTAAGGAGGTCGCAAAGACCCGGAGAACAGGCAGCTATTACATCACCGTGAAAGATGAGAAAGAGAATCTCATCGCTAGTTGCCAGGCACTTGCTTACAGGGTGGGGGAAAAGTTGCCTTTTCTAGAAGATTGATCTCAATAACATCTCGAAACTCCCCATTAAATAATCTTGATGTTGACCAACTCATAATTTCGTACTATTGGTAATATCGATAACCAGTAGTTTTGATATTGTATATTTCTATGCGTCGTAGGTGGCAGGGTGCCCCCTTTACCTGGAGGGGAAACAATGAAAAGAAGTTTAAGTGAGGCTGAGCTGATACGTGTTTGGCCATTGCACCTGAGAATAAGATCAGTGCTAGCTTTTCTACTGATAAGCCTTTTCGCTTTTTCAGGTCAAGGACATGGTGCAACTGATCCTCAGGCCCAAACCTTAGCACAGGTGCAAGAAGAGGCCAGGAAGGGAAACTATCGGCTTATTGCCCCTGAGACAATCAAAGCTCAGTTTCTCAAGAATCCCGCTTCTCTCTTTCTCGTGGATACACGGCAAGAGTGGGAATATCAGCAGGAGCACATTCAAGGGTCAGCAAACCTACCAGTGACTCCCAGCTGGTGGACCCAGTATTCGCCCTGGGCCCGGGGCTGAAATAAAAAAGTTCCTCGGGCCTGATAAGAAGCGGCAAGTGGTGTTTTACTGAGACGGCCTTACCTGAGTCCGAAGTGACTCGGCGGCCAGGTTGGCCGTTCACCTAGGTTATGAAAACGTCTCTCGCTACGCTGAAGGGCTTCCAGATTGGAAAGAGATGGGGCTGCCCACAGTAAAAGGACAGATCTCTCTGGCGCAGCCCTCGGGAATCGGGGCGCCTGGTTCCGCACTTTTCCAATCAGGCTTACTTCTGACTCTTGTGGGAGTCTTTTTTGGGGGTCTTGCTCTCAACCTTACCCCTTGTGTCTATCCACTGATTCCTATAACGGTTTCCTATTTCGGTGGACGCGGCACAGACAAAGCCGGCCTTCTCGCTGTTCACAGTCTTTTCTTCCTCCTGGGTCTTGCTGTTACCAACTCCACTCTGGGGGTGGTGGCTGCCCTCACTGGTGGTCTCTTAGGGTCGGTGCTCCAGCACCCGGCTGTTCTTATTGCAATAGCCACGATTCTTGTGGGACTGGCCCTGAGCTTTTTCGGTCTTTGGGAACTCAGACTACCCAGGATTTCTGACACAGGCTGCATCCAGGTCGTATGGCGGTTATGGTGGCAGTCTTTTTATGGGCCTTACTCTGGGAGTGGTAGCTGCACCTTGTATCGGCCCTTTTTTGATAGGGCTGCTGACCTACGTGGCCAGCACCGGCAATCCCTATCTGGGATTCATGCTTTTCTTTACTTTGAGCCTCGGCTTGGGCATTCCCCTGGCTACTCTGGCCTTCTTTTCCGGGAAATTGGACCGGCTGCCCCGCTCCGGGGAGTGGATGATCTGGGTGCGCAAGCTTCTCGGGTGGGTACTGGTGGCCATGGCAGCCTATTTCGTCAAGCCTCTCTTTTCTTCTCACCTGGTGGGAACTTTTCTGCTCGCTGCCGTAATTCTCTCCGGAGGAGTGCACCTTGGGTTTATTGACCGAACTACGGGCACCTTTCGTGCTTTTGGCCTCCTAAAAAAGACAGTTGGGATCGGAGCCGTTTCATTAGCTGGCTATATGGTCGTCTCCTTGGTCATGCTCGGCCCTGGAGTTGCCTGGCAGCCCTATTCGGAGGAAAAGGTTGAACAGGCTACCGAAATGGGGAAGCCGGTGATCATTGACTTCTATGCAGACTGGTGCGCGCCCTGCCGGGATCTAGACCGCATCACCTTTCACGATCCCGAGGTGGTAGAGGCGGCGAAATCTTTCTCCATGCTCAAGGTGGACTTGACTCGAAAGGGTGATCCTTTGCACGAGGTGCTGCTAAACCGCTACGAGGTGCGCGGGGTACCTACTGTAGTTTTTCTGGGACCAGACGGCAAAGAGGTGAAGAGTCTCCGGGTGCTTTCCTTCGAGAAGCCAGAAGTATTTCTTGAAAAAATGAATCATTTGCAACAAGGCCTAAAGCAAGCACAGAAGTAAGAGAGGAGGCGAAAACCATGTTGAAAGTGAGATTCTTTATGAATGAGCCCAATGGTAAGCCGTGAAAGCACTTCAAAAAAATGATGCCCAGGCTGGGCCAGAGGTACGAATTAGAAATTGAGACCATATCTAAGCCAAATGCAGAATACCAAACTGATGAGTATTTTGAGCTGGATCTGCCGGTTGCTCCGGCGGTGATGGTGGGTGAGGAAATCGTAGTGGAGGGCAGTGACATCCCAGAAGATGAACTTGAAGCGGTGATTTGTCGACACCTAGGGCTTCCGCCACCAGAGTCACGAAAGAAAGGGGTTATTGGCAGACTATTCCAATGAGTTTTCGCCTAACTACTCAGAAAAACAATATTATGGTTGAGTGCCGGGTCAGATTGAAATGAGAAATGAAGTTACTATTCGACTGGGCTTTTTCTTCGGTGTCCTTGCCCTGATGGCAATTTGGGAACTACTGGCACCGCGGCGGGCCTTGACCATCTCCAAAACGGCCCGCTGGTTTGCTAATCTGGCTATCATTTTTATTAACGCTGCCGTGGTGCGATTATTGTTTCCCCTCCTGCCCGTGGCACTTGCCTTGCTGGCCCAGAAAAAAGGTTGGGGGCTGTTGAACTATTTCGATGCCCCTTACTGGTTTGCGGTAATTGCTGGGGTTATAGTTCTAGATCTGGTTATCTATCTCCAACATGTCATATTTCATGCGGTTCCAGCACTCTGGCGTCTCCACATGATGCACCACGCGGACCTGGATTTTGACCTGACAACCGGCTTGCGTTTCCATCCAATTGAAATCATTTTATCTGGGTGTATCAAACTGGCAGCAGTAGTCGTATTTGGCCCGCCTGCCACCGCAGTCCTTATCTTTGAGGTATTGTTGAATGCCACTTCTATGTTCAACCACGGCAATATCCGCCTCCCACTGAGTGTTGACAGGGTACTCAGGCTTTTCGTGGTTACGCCGGATATGCACCGAGTGCATCATTCTGTAGTAATAAAAGAGACCAACAGTAATTTTGGCTTTAATCTGCCATGGTGGGACCGCCTCCTTGGCACTTATTGCCACCAGCCCGCTGCAGGACACCAAGGCATGACCATCGGTCTTTCCCAGTTTCGGGATAGTAAACGCTTGACCTTGCCACGGATGTTGGCTTTGCCGTTCATAGGTGAGCCTGGAAAGTATCCAATCAACCGGGGTGGGTGAATAAGACGATAATGTTCAGGCGATTATGTGTTTCCTGAGTCTCTAGGAAAAACCGCATAATCGCATGCCCCTTGTAGTTACAATCCCAAGTCATTCTCTAGATGGTTCACGCCTTTTGCCACCTTGCTAGGCCTCGTAAGTCGAGATAACCTCGATTGTATGGAGTGCCCCTTGTTAATACGTTTATTCTTAAAGTGACCGTCCTCAAGAAGTAAACCCCTCCTTTACCTGTAAAGACCTTCTGTCGCAGAGGAACTGGAGTCTCCCGAGCGACATATTCAGGTGCGGGATCTGGTTCGAGACATAGAGGGAAAGAATGGATGAGAGATCATTACCATAGGAATTTCCTATTTGACTAATAGAGTTCTTCGAGTGATAGTTATCGCTTGTTGCCTGTTAGTGAGAGGCTAAGAATGAATAAACCAGACATAGTCTAGGAGGTATATATGAAGAGGAAAATCCTACTAATGACCATTTTGTCTTGGGCGATTTTGTCTTCTGCAGCTTTTGCTCTGGCAGCATCAGATCTGCCGAAACAAAAGCAAACGGTTTTGGGTCTTTATCTGACTGCGAAAGAGGCCTTTTCAAAACGGCATGTTGGTTCCGACAAAGTAGTTATATTAGACGTTCGGACACCGGAGGAATATATTTTTGTTGGCCATGCGCCGATGGCCAGAAACATCCCCGTCAGGGTCTTGAACCAGGAATTGACGGCCAAGAAAAGAAGACCTGTTATGGAGATGAATTCTGCTTTTGTTTCTCAAGTCAGAAAGGACTACAAAGTTACCGATACGATTTTGATCATGTGCCGTTCAGGGGGCCGCAGCGCTCTAGCGGTAAATCTTCTAGCCGAAGCTGGTTTCAGGAAGGTTTACAATGTCATTGATGGATTCGAAGGAGACACAGTCAAAGATCCTCAGAGCTACTACAACGGCAAGAGGGTCAAGAATGGCTGGAGAAATTCCGGAGCTCCATGGACCTATAAACTTGAACCCAATCTGATGTATCACCCCTAAAAAGACCTGTTCCCAAGCTCCGGTTGATCCAACAAGTGACTGAAAATTCCAAATCACAATGACTGAGGTTTCAGTGTTCAGTGTTCAGATGTCAGGTTTTACCCTCTATTTTTCTTTTTCCTGACACCTGACACGCGAAACCCGACACCTTAGACTCTGAGCCGGTGTCTCTCTCTTATTGTCGGATGAACTCCGCCGAGGCGGAAACCATCCGACCTACAGCTCCGTTCTTAGGAGGCAGCAGACAGTAGTATATTAATCTTTTGAGATTAACATTAACTGCCAGCTGCTAGCTGTCAGCTGCTTGCTATGCGATTGTACCATGCCAGTTGTTATGAGGTTCACCACTGCCTATGACGGAACATATCCTGCTGGATCGGTAGGGCCTCTTGACTTTTAGATTTTGCGAGTTACTCTCCGGTAAGCGGGCAAGAAAAAAGGCCCCAGCGGAAGCAGAGGGGAGGCGATATAAATGGCACAGTCAAGATCTAGCAGTGCTGGAGCGTGTTGCTTCAGTGAAAAGCGGAGACTGGTAAAGGAGCTGAGCAACTGCGGCTATTGTTCCACCAGCTTCGAAGAGTATAAGCGTTGTAGGCAAGAGGTGAGTCGCGAGAGTGGCGAGCGCTCCATGGAATGCATGATTGCCTAAACAGGCTTAACGCCTAGTAATGACATTGAAATAAACCACAGAGCTCTGTGGTGAAGATCATCCAAACCTACGCAAGAGCCCGGAGTTTACTCTGGGCTCTTTTTTGTGAGATTATTATCCGGAATGTAGGGTGAATGGCAGAATTTTTGCACCATTAGACCCTAGCATTTCAGGCGAAAACGATATAAGCTGTCCTCTAGCCGATTCATGAATTATCCGGGCTAGGTGCAAACAGTGTGTAATGGTCACGGAGGTGGAAACATGACTGGTTCTTGGCTCCATAAGAGATTAGTAGTTTTGGCCCTCATTCTTTTGGTGGCTGCCTGCGCAGGACCCAGTGTGAAACGAACCGAAGTTGATGAAACCATCGATCTGAGCGGTAAATGGAACGACACTGACTCCCGTTTGGTGGCCGAAGAGATGATTTTAGACTGCTTGGAGCGGCCATGGCTGGAAAGATACCAAACAAGCCATCCTGGAAAAGTACCAACGGTTATTGTGGCCACAGTAAAAAATCGGAGCCACGAGCACATCAACACCCAGGTTTTCATCAAGGATCTGGAGCGTGCCCTAATCAATTCAGGCCGGGTGCAGTTCGTGGCTTCCAAGGATGAACGGGTGGAACTCAGGGAAGAAAAGGCCGATCAGCAATATGGGCTTCACATCACGGGAGACTCAAAAATCCATAAGTAGGGAGGTGGGAGCGGACTATATGCTCCAGGGCTCCATCAATACGATCAAGGATGAAATCAAGGGCAAGTACGTTATTCTCTACCAGGTGAATCTTGAACTGATTGAGTTGGAAACTCATCTGAAAAAGTGGATCGGCCAGAAAGAAATCAAGAAATATGTCAAACGCAGTCGCTTTACCTTCTAGGGAAGTAGGAGAGCTCTCCTTGGGCATATCAGATAGAGCTTTTATGAAGATTACCATTAAGACCTATCAGTGCTTGAACCGCAGGCTTGCTTTTCTAGTATTGCTTGCCGTGACTGGACTCCTACTGACGAGCCTATCAGGATGCGCGGGACCGCGAAAGGTTTATAGCACTGTTGACGAGCTGAACGCACAAGGCGAGTTTATCCTGGCCCGCAACTACGTGGAAGAGCACGCCAAAGATTACGGTAAGCGCAATCGGTTGCTCTACCTGCTGGATCGGGGGATGTTCGCCTTCTCAACAGGAGAGTTCAGGGAAGCAATTGCCTCCTTTACCGAGGCGGAAGAGCTGATGAGTGAGCTGTACACTATCTCACTCAGCCAGGAAGCCACAACCTTTGTGGTCAATGATAACGCCGCGCCATACCGGGGAGAGGACTTTGAGTCCGTTATGGTCAATCTCTTTCTTGCCCTCTCATATGCAAATCTGTCTGAAATCGATGAAGCTCTGGTGGAGGCTCGCAAAGTTGACAGTAAACTTACGGCCATCAACCTGCAATATGCTGAAAACGAGGAAAATGCCTATCGGGAGGATCCTTTCGTCAGACTGCTCATGGGAATTCTCTATGAAATGGGCCAGACTAGTACCGACCTAAACGATGCCTACATCTCCTACAGTAAGGCACTGCAGGGATATGACTCCGAATACCAACGATTCGGGGTTTCATTTCCCGAGCCACTGGTGGAAAACTTTCTTTCTGTGGCATCGTTTATGGGTCGAGCTGAGCTGCGCACAGTGCAGCAGCGCTTTCCTTCTTACCGCTTTGCCTCACGGGCAGACAGGAAAGAGATGGCGGAAGTCTATGTTCTTCACTTAAGCGGCAGAACACCGATCAAACAGGAAAATATTATTGTCGTTCCAACGCCTGACGGTCAGGTGGTCAAAGTCGCTTTTCCCAGCTATGAAAAAATTCCCGGGCGGATTGCCGGTGCACGTCTTCACGCGCTGCCTGAGCTTGGCAAGCAGCAGTTTGTAGCCGATTTCAGAGTGGGAGAACCCATCGGTGGTATTGCCATCGAGAACTTGCAGAATAGGCGTGTGCGAATCTACGCCAAGACACTGGCTCGGGTCACGGCCAAGTACCTGGCAGTAAGAAAAGCACAGCGGGAAGCTGCGGATCAATTTGGCGGCTGGGCCGGTTTGCTTACCAAGGTCACGGGGGATATACTGATTTTTATGAGTGAACAGGCGGACTTACGCTCATGGAGGACTTTGCCAGAGGAAATCTTGATTAGCAAAGTTACGGTGCCGCCTGGTAGCTATCAGATCTGGGCTGAGTGCCTAGATGCTTCGGGTGGGTTCGTTGAGAAAGTTGAGTTTGGTAGGCGAGAGTTAAAGGCTGGAGAAAAGATTTTGATGCAATTCCGCACAACGGAATAAAGGAAATAGCGCTTTGCACCATTTCCCAGCGGGCAGCAAGCAGCAGGCAGCGGGCAGTAAAAAAACAAAAATCTCATGTTGTCTGAGGGGATGTTTTCTGCCAGCTGCTAGCTGTCAGCTGTCTACTGGCTTTTTCCGCGGGCGGCGATCCTAAATTCCTCCACCACCTCACCGTTCCTGATGCCATAGGCCCGATCGAATAGATTGACGACAGCACAGGCATGATTAGGAATAATCCGCACCTTCTCCCCGATGTCGAGGTCGACCTTGGGATCGAGGGTCATGATTCCGTGTTCTTCGGAAAGCCTTGCCAATATTGCTTGCTTGCCCAACACTATACCAAAGCCCGTTACCATTTCTTTGCCGTGCGCGCCCCTATCCAAACCGAAGGCCTTGCTCCCTCCATCTAAGACAGCCCTCTCTTTCTCAGGTCGGCTAATAACGGTGGACACTATGGACAAAGCGCATTCTTCCAGGGTCGCCGCTCCGAGAGACATCTGTATGGCATCGTGAAAAATGTAGTTGCCCGGGCGGATCTCATTGACACCCTCATGACCCCTGCCAGACCTTCATCGTTGGAGTGGATCCTACGGAGACAATATCGGGAGAAGTGCCGACCTCGGCAAATGCTTTCGCGGTCTCGGCCATTATTATGCTTTCATGGCGGCTGATTTCCTTCACTTCCGAGAGAGAATCTGCACCATATACCTGCCCGGCATGGGTGAAGATTCCCTTGAACCTGAGAGAGGGAAGAGTTATCCACAGCCTGAAAGAGCTCCACTGCTTCCTTCCCAGGTAAAACGCCACATCGATTGAGACCACTGTTAATCTCTATGAGATATTCAATGGAGAGTCCGGATGCAGCAAATACCTCAGAAAGTTTGCGCGCTGCTGCGATGCTGTCCAGGCCTATTGATATGTTCACGTCTTTTGAGAGAGCTGCGAGTCTATGCAGCTTTTCTTTGGTCACAATCTGGTTGGCGACAAAGATGTTCTTAATTCCCGCCGCAGCCATGACTTCTGCTTCTGAAACCTTGGCGGCGGTAATCCCGTGTGCGCCTAGGCGCATTTGCAGCTGAGCCAGCTCAGGTATCTTGTGAGTCTTAATGTGAGGACGGAGAGCAACCCCGTAATTGTTGGCTTTTTCCTGCATCCGTTCAAGGTTGCGGGCGACAACATCGAGGTCGATTAATAAAGCGGGAGTATCTAAAGTTGACAAGTCGACAGTTGTCATCAGGCTACCATAGCTCAGGGCGAAGCAAATAGGCTTATTTCAAGCAGGCAGCCGGCAGCGGACAGCAGGCAGTAATAAAGTAATTCAATGCAATGGAAAATATCTGCCAGCTGTCTCCTGCCAGCTGGTTGCCTTGTGCCAGCTACCTTAGCGGCTTAGGCCGCTAAGGTAGCTGTCGATCCCACACAGCTGATCGCAAAAGTGCTACCCAGTTCCTGACTCATGCGGATGTGGGGACGAAAGCCGGTGCAATGGCCGGTGAGTGCGAGTTGAGCTCCGCAATCCTTGATGCCGTTTATAGTCTGGGTGAGGACCTCTTCACCCACTTGAGCCAGGTGCAGACCGCCAATCACAGCATATATGCGAGAGTTTCCAGTAATTTCCTGGGCATATTGGATGGTATTAACGATTCCCGGATGAGAACAACCCGAAATAATTACCAACCCCTTCTCACCTAAATTCACCACCAGGGCCTGCTCATCAACGAGAGGATCGTCCATATCCTCACCGTCTTTGATGATTTTGGCCCCGGGCATGGGGCCCTCAAAGTCGGTGCGACGGGGAATCTCGCCGGTAAGAAAAACGCCTTCTCGTAATTGTTGAGCATCTGTGGCGCACGTTAACTGAGCGCCGGTTTCCTCGATCTTCTCACGTTCAAGTTTCCAAGGACCCACTTTACCCCGGGGAGTCATAAGGTATTTGGGCCAGAAGACATCAGGGTGGCAGTAGATGGGCAGAGGTGTCCCCCGCCACTCCAAGAAACCTAGAAGCCCTCCGTAGTGGTCAGGGTGTCCGTGACTTAGAAATAAGGCATCAACCTCGGCGGGGGTTCGGCCCATAACTTCCATGTTGTGTTTTAGAGTTTCAAAGGCATTGCCGGTATCCATGAGCAGACAGAACGTGCTTTCTCCCTGACTGATGTCCACCAAATATGCGAGTCCGTGACCAGCCAACAGATGGCCTTTCAGCTTTCCCGGTACGGCACGCTCAACCAGGGGAGTGGATGGTTCAAAAACGTCGAGGTAGTTGTCAACAACCGCGGTGACACTAACTTTTTCTGGTAGCGACTCTTTCATGGGAGACCTCCTCGATCAGGGATTATCAAGTTACCGCGCCATCAGGATTCCCGGTGGCGTGTGCTTGCTGTTTCTAAGGCAACTACCAGCAGTTTATATTATTGTGCATTAAAGTGCAAAGTTTTTTTGGCCTAGTGGGCTTCAGAAAATAGTAGCGGCTGGCTAATGGTTTCGATTTACTACTGTACTATGGTATTATCTGTTGCAAGACGTTGCAACATTATTCCCTAGTGTTCTTTACCAATATTGAGGCGGGCAAGGTTTCAAGTAGAACCAGACGCCTCAGAGGAAAAAGGGCTTCCGATCCATGTCTGCAAAAGATTTAGACACCGAAACGAGTATTTTACACAGGCAATTTAGCCTGCTTCTGGAAAATCTGGGTATTGGTGTCTTCACTGTCGATGTAGAGCGTAGGATCACATCATTTAATGAAACTGTGCAGCAGTTAACCGGTCTCAAGGAAGATGAGGTCATAGGCAAGAAATGCTATGAAGTGTTTTTCAGTGACCTGTGCCATGGCCAGTGCATGTACAGCGAGGCGGTCAAAGCGAGTGGCAAGCCGCTGGCATTTGATATGGAGATCCAAGACGAAACCGGAGGTCGCCGCCACATCACCAAGCTGGTTTCGCCGATCCTGAGTAGCGATGGTGAGGTAACCGGCTGTATCGAAATCCTTCATGATTCTACTGCTTATAGCGAATTGCTGGACAGGATTCGCTATGACGAGCATCGGCTCAAACTCATCTTGGACAACCTGGACATTGGGGTTTTTACGGTAAACCGTGGTGGGTACATAACCTCATTCAACTCCATGGCCGAAACTATCACCGGCTACCAGCGTCAAGAGATTGTCGGCCAGCATCACGCCAAACTCACGGGCTGTGATCGGCCTGGAGAGACTTGCAGCCTGGGGGAATCAATCTCGACCGGTAAAACCCTTGCAAACCTCCACCGGCGACTATTCACTGAGGATGGGAGAAATCTACCCATCCGGGCCAATTTTATGGCTCTCCGTAACGAAGCGGGAGATACTATCGGTGGCCTGGAGACCTTCCAGGACCTCTCCCTAATCCAGCAGCTCAACCGTGCCATAAGCAATAAATACACTTTTGCCGATATGATCGGCAAAGATGGAGTGATGCAACAGATATTTGAAATTCTACCTGTGGTGGCTGAAAGTGAAGCCAACGTATTGGTAGAAGGGCCTACTGGTACAGGAAAGGATCTGCTGGCCAAAATCATCCACAATGCGTCACGGCGTAAAGATAAACCTTTCGTGAAAGTAAACTGTGCGGCATTGCCTGACAACTTGCTGGAATCAGAGATGTTTGGCTATGTCAAGGGAGCTTTCACCGGGGCAGATAGGGACAAGCCTGGCCGTTTCCAAGAGGCAGAAGGCGGCAGTATTTTTCTGGACGAAATCGGGGACTTGCCCCTACCCTTGCAAGCGAAACTGCTGCGAGTATTGGAAGATAAGGAATTCTACCCCTTGGGGGGTCGTGAGCTTTGCCGTGTCGACGTGCGAATCATCGCCGCCACCAACCAGATAGTAGAAGAGCTAGTGCGAGAGAAAAGGTTCCGGGAAGATCTTTTCTACCGTCTCAACGTGATGCGACTGGAACTGCCGCCCTTGAAAGAGCGACGGGGCGATCTACCTCTGCTTATAAGTAGTTTTCTTAAAAAATACAACATCACTAAAGGGGCGGCGGCATCCAGGATCGCTGAAGATGCAATGGAAATACTGCTCAACTACCACTATCCTGGCAATATACGAGAACTGGAAAACATCATAGAGCACGCCGGTGTGCTATGCCAGGGAGAGGTAATTGAGCGGCGGCACCTACCCTTGTATCTTCAGACAATCAGTAGTCACCGGGAGGGAGACACCATCTCCAGGCCGGATGTTGCTGCCGGCCGGGATCAGTGGGAAAGGCAGCGGATAGTGGAAGCTTTGCAGGAACACCGCTGGCAGCGACAGAAAGCTGCCCGGGCCCTGGGCATGGACCGCACCACGTTGTGGCGCAAGATAAAAAAATACGACATCGCTCCCTGATTCTTGTAGGTTGCATTTTTTGCAACATATGTTGCGTTATGTTGCACTTGGCATTTTTGAGCAAAATGATCTGAATTTACAGATACTTATTGAATTACTCACAAGCTAACGTTGCATAGCTGCAGCAACATCCCACCTTCAATTCTACCCACATTCCTACGCCAATCCAGATTAAATAATTGAAATAACAGCCATTTATTTCTTGGGCTCCAAGATGGCACAGCACTGGCATTGTCATCTAAGTACCGATCCTCAGGAGAGTGTCCCCAATGCCAGCGTCAAAAAACAATCAATCAGGTAGAGACATCTTAAGAATCGTGAGGCAGAGCCTCAGTTTCAAACTGGGCCTGGCAGTGGGGCTGATCTTTCTAGTGGCTGTGCTCGCTTTCACTTTCTATTTGCTCTCACTCCAGGAAAAGCAGGCTTTTGATCTGATGGTGGAAAATGTCAACCAATTTAGCGACACGGTGAAACGTGGCACCCATTACAGCATGCTCAAGAACCAGCGAGAGAGCCTGCACAAAATCATCGAGGCCATAGGCGCCCAGTCGGGAGTTGAAAATATCCGCGTGTTTAACAAAGATGGCGCCATCATGTTTGCCAGCCAAAAGGAGGACATCGGCAATTATGTTGACCTACAGGCGGAGGCCTGTTACGGATGCCACCGTCGTGATCAACCCCTTGAACGGCTGAGCATGAGCGACCGCAACCGCACCTACCGCAGCCCAGCCAATTATCGGGTGCTAGGCATGATCAACCCCATCTATAACGAGCCCAGCTGTTGGCAGGCCGCATGCCACTATCATCCACAGGAGCAAATTGTCCTTGGAGTACTGGACATCGGTCTCTCCCTGGAAACCTTGGATCAAGAAATCCTTGCCACCAAGCAAAAGGTCATCCTCTTTGCTTCCTTAATATTCCTCATTGTTACCGCCATCGTGGCCGGCTGCATTCTTTACTTTGTAAACCGGCCAATCAGCAGATTGGTTTCGGCTACTAAGCAGATTGCTAACGGTTATTACGATCAGGAAGTGACAGCTATTACCCAAGATGAGATCGGCCATCTGGCCCACTCTTTTGACGAAATGCGAAAAAACATCAGGGACCAGGCCGACGCCTACCAGAAAAGCAAAGAGGAATACCAGACCCTATTCGAAGAAGTCCCTTGTCAGATTAGTGTGCAAGATAGGGACTTCCGCATTATCCAAGTAAACAGAGTCTTCCAAGAGCGGTTTGGCGATCGACTCGGGGAATACTGCTATCGAGCATACAAGGGGAGGGATGAGGTCTGCCCCGTCTGTGCAGTTGAAGACACATTTCAGGATGGCAAGCCCCACTTCAGCGAGGAGGTGGCGCTGGGCAAGGATGGTACCCTAGTTCACATGCTGGTTTCAACTTCTCCCATTTTTAATGAAGAGGGTGAAGTGATGGCCGCCATAGAAATGTCAACAGACATCACCCAGGTTCGGCTACTGGAGGAAGAGCTGAAACGCTCAGAAGAAAAGTACCGGACCCTATTCAATGGTGATCCCAACCCGATCTTTGTGTTCGATCTCAATACCTTAGAAATCCAGGACGCCAACGAACGGGCTCTAAAGTCCTACAGCTATGAGAAGGAAGAGCTGATAGGAAAGAGCTTTCTGGATTTGGCCGAACCCCTGGAGTGGGATCGCCTCAGAAAAGTCTCCTGGGATAAGGAGGGTGCGGTCTTTAAGGTGAAACACCACACAAAAAACGATGAGTCAATTGTGGTGAACATAAGATTTTCCAGCCTCAAAGATCTAGGACAGGATACGGTGATCGTCACCACCTCCGATGTGACCGAAAGAGTAAAGAGCGAAGAGCAACTCATTCAAGCGAGTAAAATGGCCACTTTGGGCGAGATGTCCGCCGGCGTTGCCCATGAGTTGAATCAGCCCCTTTCAGTGATAAAGACCTCTGCAACCTTTTTGGTAAAGAAGATAGATCGGAAGGAGCCTGTGGTTCCTGAGATTCTCCGAGAACTGGCGGAGGAGATGGACAGTCAGGTGGATCGAGCCTCTCTCATTATCAACCATCTGCGCCAATTTGGCCGTAAGACCGATATTCGCAAGATAAATGTCCAGCTCAACGATTGCATTCGTGGAACCTTTACCGTCCTGGGCCGCCAGCTCGAGGTTCATGGCGTCAAGGTAGAGCTGCACCTGGACGAAGAGCTCCCGCCCATTAGAGGAGACAGCAACCGATTAGAACAGGTCTTCCTTAACCTCATTATGAATGCCCGAGACGCCATGGACGAAAAGGAAGCACTGGCGGGAAAAGGGGTTGAAAAGGTTCTGGAAATCTCCTCATTCCGAGAAAACGATGAGGTGGTGGTGGAAATATCCGATACCGGATTAGGCATGAGTGAAGCGGTGAAAAATAAAGTATTTGAACCCTTCTTTACCACCAAACCGGTGGGAAAGGGGACCGGACTCGGTCTTTCCATAAGCTTTGGCATAGTGCGGGATTATGACGGGACCATCGAGGTGGAAAGCGAAGAGGGGCGCGGAACCAAGTTTACCATAAGGTTCCCAGCCTCTGTAGAAGGGGAAAGCCAAGAACCATTGGAGGTGTTCGGTGGCTGAAGTCAACCTACAGCACGTCCTTTTGATTGACGACGAAGAGGGTATCCGCAAGGTCATGTCCATTGCCCTTAGGGATGCCGGCTATGTGGTTTGGATTGCCGAAAGCGGTGAGCAGGGACTGGAAATCTTTAGGCGTGAACTGCCGGCGCTTGTGCTTACGGACATAAAGATGCCGGGGATGGACGGCATCGAGGTTCTGCGTCGCATCAAGGCAATGGAGACCGATTCAGAAGTGATAATCATCACAGGCCACGGTGAGATGGAACTGGCCATCAGCGCCCTGCAGTTGGAGGCCTCGGATTTCATTACCAAGCCTATCCATGACGAGGCTCTGTTCATTGCTCTAAAACGCGCCGAGGAAAAAATCTCTCTCAAAAGGCAGCTTCGTGATTACACGGAGAACCTGGAACTAAAGGTCCAGGAGGCTACCGTCGAAATCCAGCGGATAAGCGATTTTCAGGCCAATCTCATCGACGACTCCCTTGATGGCATTGTGGCTGGCGATGCCGACAGAAAAGTCGTCATTTTCAACACCAGCGCCCAGAGGTTGACTGGTTATGGGGAAGAAGAGGTGGTGGGTCAACTAACTCTTGAAGATCTCTACGGCAAAGAGCTGGTTGATCATTGGCTTAGCCGCCAGAGTCAAAAGGGCGAGCCCTCAAGCGAGGACTTGAGTGCTCATCAAGACACTACAATCCTGTCGCGGGAAGGAAAAAAAATTCCAATAAGACTTACTCACACAATCCTGAGGCAGGAAGGCCAAAAGGTGGGCTGTGTCACCTTCTTTCAAGACTTGCGCGAAATTCGTCGTTTGGAAAAACTTCTGGTGCAATCAGAGCGACTGGCTGCCATCGGTCAGACCTCGGCGACTATTGCCCATGCCATAAAAAATATAGTCGGTGGCCTGAAAGGCGGGATGTTTGTGGTCAACAAGGGCTTCGAGTTGTCGAAGCAGGACTATCTCCAGAATGGCTGGGACATGGTCCAGCGCAACGTTGCCAAGATCTCCAGCCTGGCCATGGACCTCCTGACCTACGCTAAGGAGCGCAAACCTGAATACCGGTTGGCTCAAGTCAATGAGGTGGCTGCGGAGGTTGTTGAGCTCTTGAGAACGCGGGCAGAGGAGTTCAAGGTTAATTTGACCTTGGAAGCTACAGAGGGGCTGGAACCGATAGCAATGGATGTCAGCGGCATTTATCAATGTTTGGTCAACCTGGTCGATAATGCCATTGACGCCTGCTGGCCAGAAATCTGCGGCCATGAACGGGGGCAGATTACGGTGCGCACTTACCGCCATCCGGATTGGGCAGTTTGTTTGGAAATTGAAGATAACGGTTGCGGCATTGAGGAGAGCGACAAAGAAAAAATTTTTACCAGTTTTTTCAGCACCAAAGGTGCTGATGGAACCGGATTGGGCTTGATGAACGTCCAAAAAATCACCCGTGAACATCAAGGGCGCATGGAGGTTGAATCTGTGCCGGATAAGGGCACGATATTCCGTCTCCTGCTGCCTACGGGGCCCATCGAGGAGCGGGAAAATGGAAGTGAATCTGACCCAGGAGAGAGCGCGAACTCCGGATCGCCCTCGGCTGGTGCCTAACGAGAGGAGGAAGATATGATTGAGTACAAAAACATCCTATATTGCAGCGATTTTTCAGAGGAGGCAGAGATGGCATTTCACCATGCCGTAGATTTCTGCCAGCGCTACGGTGCCAAGCTTTATCTTCTTCACGTGCTGCACTCTGAATACAAGTACATGCGCCATATAGTGGACGAATATGGGAATTCGGATAAGAAAGAGCAGGTGGCAGATGAAGATCTTATGAAACGGGCAGAATCAGACCTCAAGTCTCGCTACGACGATAGGTTAGAGAATTGCAGCCAGGTCGACTTCTCCGTGCGGGTGGGGGTTCCTTTTGTAGAGATTGTCCGCTACGCCAGAGAACACAATGTAGATTTCATTGTCATGGGTGCCTCAGGCAGCACGGAACTGGACAAACAGACCTTTGGTAGCACGGTGGAAAATGTCGCCAGGCGGGCCCACTGCCATGTAATGGCCATCCGTAACCCAGAGCTTGCCTTCAAGCTACCCGGCTAGCAAATGACAAGGAACGGCCCAAGTCAGGAGGGGGATATCATGAAGAAACTGAAGATTCTAGTGGTGGATGATGAGCTGGATATGCGGACGTTCATTACCACACTGCTGGAGACAAGCGGGTATCGACCAATCATAGCGGTCAACGGTGAGGAGGGCATCAAGAAGGCCCGGGAGACAAAGCCGGCGGCCATTATCCTGGATGTGATGATGCCGCGAGAGGGTGGCATCCAAATGTACCGGGAATTGAAAACGGACGACGAGCTGAAGAACATTCCAGTGATAATGCTCTCGGCAATCGCCAAAAAGACCTTTTTCCATTCCCAACAGGTGCTCAACACCTACCGGGGTCAGAAGGTGCCGGAGCCTGTTGCCTATATCGAAAAGCCTCCGGAAACAGAGGAGCTTCTCCAAATTCTTGAGCAGTGTATTGGCTGTTAAACAGGGCCGATACCTCGCTATCTGGGGTTTTGATCTGGCAATTCGGCAATCACCTGGAGGCTGGGCCGCATGTTTCATGAAAGATTTGGTCTCATGACGGCTCAAACCCTCATAAAGCCTCTTCACATCGGCTTGAACAAATTAAAGGAACATTGATGAATACAAGTGTTGATCCGGAACTGTATAAAGAGGTGGAGAAATTTGGGGCTAGGGATATGGAGATCTGCATGCAGTGTGGCAACTGCAGCGCCTCGTGTCCTCTGTCCGAGGGAACGAATGCCTTTCCACGCAAGATCTATCGCTATCTTCAGCTGGGGCTTAAAGACAAGCTGCTCAGTTCGCCCGTGCCCTGGCTGTGTTATTACTGCGGTGAATGCAACAAGGACTGTCCCCGGGGGGCCGAGCCGGCCGAGACCATGATGGCAACCCGCCGCTGGCTAACCACTCAGTACGACTGGACCGGGCTCGCCAAACGTTTTTACCTGTCGGCAGCTTGGGAGATAGGGGCGCTAGCCGTCCTCGCCTTAGGCATCATTTTGCTTTTCTTTTTTTTCCACGGACCGATCATCACCGATCGCGTTTCGGTCAATTCCTTTGCGCCGGTCATCTGGATTGAGATCGGCGATTTGATAATGGCCGCAATCCTGTCCACTTTTCTGCTGTCAAACGCATTCAGAATGTATCGCTTCATCATGAGCGATACCAAGGTACCTCTTTCCCTCTATATTACGGAAGCAAAAACCTTTGTCCTCCACTTTATGACCCAGAAGCGTTGGCGGCAATGCGGGGAGGACCGGAGTCGCTGGCTGAAGCATTTTCTTCTGGTTACCGGCTACATGACCATGATGACCTTAATCATAGTTTGCCTCCGCTGGTTCCAGGTCGACGACAGCAGCTGGCATTTCACCAGTATTTTCGGCTACTACGCCACCGGTGTCTTGCTGGTTATTACGGTGGAGATGTTTCGTAGCCGGCTCAAGAAAGAGGAATCCATCCATCGCCACTCCGAATTGTCCGACTGGCTTTTCTTGATCCTTCTTTTCCTAACGACCCTAACCGGCATTATTATGCACGCGGTTCGACTAGCCGGTTGGCCCATGGGAACGTATGTTATGTACGTTATCCACCTGGCAGTGGCTGTTCCCATGCTGGTCATAGAGGTTCCTTTTGGCAAATGGTCACATCTCTTTTACAGACCGCTGGCACTATTTTTGGCCGCCGTCAAGGAGAAGGCGGCAAAAGACTCCCATATCGCTGTTGAGGATGTACTTGCCGAGGTCGGTGAAGCCTTTATGAGCTGCCTGCAATGCGGCACCTGCACGAGCCTATGCCCATGGAACCTGGTTTCGTCCTATAGCCCGCGTCAGATCCTGCGTCAGCTCGCAGTGAAGTCCGGCACTGAGCAATCTGTGGACCAGGCCGTCTGGACCTGTGTCACCTGCAATGCCTGCGGAGTGAACTGTCCGCGGGGGATAGATATCATCGATGTCATGAAGGCGGTGCGGGGGCTCAATGTTGCCAGCGGTAGGATTCCCGAGTACTTCGAGGAGCCGCTAGATAGCCTGAAGTACAACGGCAATCCTTGGCTTGGTGTTCGCGACAAGCGGTTGGAATGGGCCGGGGATTTGGCCATCCCCGCTTTTACCCCTGAGCACGACTACTGCCTCTTCACCTGTTGTACCACCGCATATGATCCAAGTAACAGAGAAGCCGGCCAGGCGCTTCCCCAACTGCTGGAATATGCAGGGGTTTCTTTTGGTACACTCGGTACAGAAGAGAGTTGCTGCGGTGATCCGGCTCACAACATAGGGGCGGCTGAAATATTCTCGGAGCTTGCCCTTAAGAACACCGAGCTGTTTTTGGGCGCCGGCGTACAGAAGATACTGACCACTTCTCCCCACTGTCTGAACGCTTTTAAGAATAACTATGCCGAGTTGAAGGGTTCTGTTGGCAGTGAGCATTACACTGAGCTTCTCGACCGACTCGTCGAGGAGGGCCGCTTAAAGCCCATCCTGGAAGCCGCGAGTATCGTCACCTATCACGATCCCTGCTATCTGGGGCGTCACAACTCCATCTACGAAGCACCCCGCCGCGTTCTGCAAAGCATTCCGGGACTTGAGCTGGTCGAGATGGCGAACAACAGAGAAGGTAGCTTGTGCTGTGGTGGGGGAGGCGGGGGTGCGTGGAGCGATTATTCTCCTAGTGAGGGATTTGGGGTTTTACGCGTACGAGAGGCTCTTAGCACCGGCGCTGAGATGATTGCCACAGCTTGTCCCTATTGCATCCGCATGCTTAATGACGGTGTACGGAAACTCGGTGTGGAGAATCAAATCGTGGTCCGGGATCTTGCCGAATTACTATTGCAGTCTGTGGTGATGAGGGATGAAACTGGTATGAAGGAGCGCGTCGATTTGGGTTTTGATCAGGAGGTCCGCCATGTCTGAACGAATCGGATTTTATATTTGCCACTGCGGCATCAATATCGCCTACCGGGTTCGGGTGCAAGAAGTTGCCGAGTACGTGGCTACTTTACCGAATGTGGCGATTTCGCGTGATTACCTGTTCATGTGTGCCGATCCCGGGCAGGAACTTATCGAAAATGATATTCGGGACTACAACCTCACCCGCGTAGTCGTGTCCTCGTGTTCGCCGCGGATGCACGAAAAAACCTTCCGGGCCGCCTGCCAGCGCGCCGGTCTCAATCCATATCGGGCCTTCCACATGGTAAACGTGCGTGAGCACGTTTCGTGGGTCACCGAAGATGAAGACGAGGCCACCAAGAAGGCCAAGAGTCTTATCGGAGCCGGTATTTTGCGGGTTGCCCACCAGTATGGCCTCACACCGGCCACGTTCCCTGTATGCACGAACACTCTGGTCGTGGGCGGGGGCATCGCCGGCATGCAGGCATCCCTTGATATTGCCAAGGCCGGATTCAAAGCTTATCTGGTAGAGAGACAGCCTACGGTTGGCGGGCACATGCTTCAGTACGACAAGACCTTTCCCACTCTTGACTGTTCGGCCTGCATCGGTACGCCCAAAATGGTTTCCGTAGGTCAGGAACCAAACATCGAGTTACTCTCATACAGCGAGGTCGAGGATGTCAGCGGCTTTGTCGGCAACTTCAAGGTAAAAGTCCGCCGGAAGTCGCGCTACGTAGAAGATAATTGTACCGGGTGCGGCGAGTGCGAAAAGGTTTGCCCGGTTGATTACCCCAATGAATGGGACGTGGGCACAAAGATGAGAAAGGCCATCTACCGGCCCTTCGCCCAGGCCGTACCGATCACCTACTGTATCGAGCCCAAGTACGACCGCGGTCCTTGTGTTCAGACGTGCCCGGCCGGGACCAATGTGCAGGGCTATGTCGCCCTTGTCAAGTCAGGCAAGTATCAGGAAGCCGTGAAGCTCATCATGGAGAAATTACCGCTGCCGGGAACTCTGGGACGCGTCTGTCCGGCTCCGTGTGAAGAAACATGTCGCAGAGCCGAGGTGGATTCCGCCGTTGCCATTCGTGATCTGAAGCGGTTTGCAGCAGACCAGGTGGATCTTTCCGAGTTGCCCCTGCCGGAGATAGAAGACCTGGAGGAGAAGGTGGCGGTTATCGGTTCAGGGCCTGCCGGTCTTACGGTGGCCTATTACTTGCGGTTGCAAGGCTACCAGGTCACCATCTTTGAGGCGCTGCCGGTGCTCGGGGGCATGCTTCGTGTGGGCATCCCCGATTATCGGCTTCCGCCAGAGGTATTGGACCAGGAAATCCAGAACATTCTCCGCTTAGGCATCGAAACCGAGACCGGCAAGAGACTAGGATTCGATTTCACTCTTGAAGATCTGAGGGAGCAAGGCTTTAAAGCCATTTTCTTTGGAATTGGTGCCCATCACAGTTTGAAACTGGGCATTCGCGGTGAGGAAGATTTCGAGGGCGTGGTTGATGCGGTGGATTTTCTGCGGGAAGTGAATCTGGGCGAGCGAGAACGGCCCGGCAACCGGGTGGTAGTGATCGGTGGAGGCAATGTGGCCATCGATGCTGCTCGAGCCGCATTGCGGCTTGGTTGTGAGCAGGTGGACATCGTCTACCGCCGCAGCCGCGAGCAGATGCCCGCATACCCAGAAGAGATCGAGGGCGCTCTGGCCGAGGGAGTCAACATTCATTATCTCACCGCACCCATGGGTATCCAGGGCGAGTCCGGTAGGGTAAGCGGCTTTGAGTGTATCCGGACTGAACTAGGTCCCCCTGATGAAAGCGGACGGCGTCGGCCAGTGCCGGTGGAGGGTTCCGAGTTCGTCATCGAATGTGATGCGGTCATCCCGGCAATTGGACAGCAACCCGATGTTGGGTGGGCCGTGGAAAGCACGGAGGTGGAAATCACCAGGCGCAATACGCTGGTGGTAAATCCGCACACCATGCAAACGAACATTCCTGATGTGTTTGGCGGTGGCGATGCGGTAAGCGGTCCGGCTACGGTAATCGAAGCGGTGGCTGCCGGTCACAAGGCAGTAGAGGCTATCCATCGTTACATTAGCGGAGAAGATGTCGAAGCCTATGTGGAGGAGCTGGCCTCCCGGGAACCTCCTGGCCAGGATTGGCAAGAAGTCCCCGAGGACATTTCCACAGAAGCCAGAGCTGAGTTGCCGCATCGCGATGCTCAGGAGAGCGCTTCTTCCTTCCAAGAGGTGGCTCTGGGCTTTGCAGAAGAAGAGGCACAACGGGAAGCTGCCCGCTGCGTGGATTGCGGTGGATGTTGTGAATGCAAGCTCTGTGTGAGCGCCTGTGAAGCTGGAGCAGTCAACCACTCCATGGAGGATACAGTAGAAGAGATCGAAGTGGGTTCAATCATTGTCGCCACCGGCTTCGATCCCCTCGATCCTACGCCTATGCAGCAATACGGCTACGGCAAGTACGCTAATGTGTTCACCAATCTGGAGTTCGAACGGCTTTCAAACGCTACAGGACCGACGGGTGGCAAGCTCCTGAAACGGGATCCGAACGACCGCCTCAAGTTCACCGAGCCTCCGAAGAGCGTGGCGATCCTTCATTGTATCGGCAGCCGCGATATAAACTACCACGAGTACTGCTCGCGCACCTGCTGTATGTATGCGCTTAAGTATGCCCATCTTCTCAAGGACAAGGTTGGACACGATACTGAGATTTACAATTTTTACATCGACATGCGTTGCTTTGGCAAAGGGTATGAGGAATTTTACAAGAAGGTGCAGAGCGAGGGAGTGCGCATGGTTCGCGGCAAAGCTTCTCGGGTGGAAGAAGAGGACGGAATGCTAACGGTAACAGCCGAGGATACTCTTTCTGACAGAATGGTGAAAGTCCCGGTGGAAATGGTGATCCTGTGTACCGCCATGGAGGCTCGTTCAGACGCCAACGAAGTGGCGCGCATCTTCGGGATTAGTATCGGCAGTGACGGTTTTTTTCTGGAGGAGCACCCCAAGCTCGAGCCTGTTTCTACGCCTACCAGCGGTGTTTTTCTGGCCGGAACCTGCCAGGGCCCCAAGGATATTCCGGACGCGGTGGCGCAGGCTAAGGGAGCCGCTGCTGAGGCACTGGCCCTCAGCGCTTCCGGACGGGTAGCGGTGGCCCCTATGATTTCATCAATCGATCCGGATATATGTATTGGCTGCCAGGCATGCATAGGGTTGTGTGCCTACTCGGCAATTGAATTCAATGAGTTGAAAGGTGTGAGCGAGGTAAACGAAGCCGTGTGCAAAGGCTGCGGAAGTTGCTCAGCCCACTGCCCCAGTGGGGCTGCCAAGGTTCGGCACTTTACCGACGAACAGATTTTTGCGGAAATCGATGGAATCATGAACACCCTTGCAGAAATAGGCATGTAAGGATTGTAGATTTGAGATTTGAGATTTCAGATCTAAAAACAAGGAGACAGGAGTCAGGAGTCAGAATCCAGAATTTAGGTTTCAGCTTTTGTGTTTTTCTTTCCTGACACCTGACACCTGACACCTGAAACCCTGAAATTTGGTGCTTGGGATTTGGGATTTTAGATTTTAGACATTTCTAGCGGAGGGAGAACATGGCAGAATTTGAACCAACCATTATCGCGTTTGTCTGCAACTGGTGTACCTATACTGCAGCAGACCTGGCAGGGACCTCCAGGTTGGCCTATCCCCCCAACGTGCGGATGATTCGAATGATGTGCACTGGGATGGTAGATCCCAAGTATGTGATTAAGGCTCTGCTGGAGGGGGCGGATGCGGTTCTTATCAGCGGTTGTCATCCCGGGGACTGCCATTATATCAACGGGAACTACAAGGCCCGCCGACGGGTGAAGTTACTAAAGGAGATACTGCCCAGATTCGGTTTTGAAGAGGACCGTCTAAAGCTGACCTGGATTGGTGCCAGTGAGGGTGTGGATTTCGCCGCTACCATTAAAGAGATGGTGGACCAAGTCAAAGCCCTTGGCCCCAATCAAACCAGAGAACAAATGGTAATCTAGACAGTTGACAGTTAAGTCTTATGAAAAAACCATAATAATTTAACAGATTTACTGGTTATAGGCCGGGTTAGGGTTTCCTAACAAATCAACCAAACCATTTGGAGAGAATCAATGGCGAAGACAGCGAAAATTGAGGTGAAGGAACAGGGCCTCGTTGACTCGATGCAGGGGTTCTTCAGGACACTGCTTGAGAAAGGGGACATAAATGCACTTCTGGTGCCCCAGCGTCTCCCCATGAAAAATGCGGTGATGCCCACTTTGGTTACAGATCCGGAAAAGATCAACGGTGCCGATCCCCTGGCGCCGGTGTTTCCGATCAACGCGGCAAAAGTGGTTTCTAAGCTCACCAGGAAACCCCTGCATGGCAGGGTGGCAGTGGTGCTACGGCCTTGTGAGATTCGAGCCTTCGTCGAACTTGTCAAGCTCAAACAGGCAAGGACGGAGGAAGTTGTAATTGTTGGGGTGGACTGCCTTGGCGCTTACGGCAATGTTGACTATCTTCGTTTTGCCGGAGAGGACGGCAACGGCTCCACTCAGAAGTTTTTTCAGAATGTTCTGTCAGGAAAAGGTACTGCCTGGGAGGGTATAGATATCTCTCCGGCATGCAAGGCTTGTGACCATCCCATCCCGGAGAACGCCGATCTACTCATTGGTCTGTTAGGAGTTGACACCAATGATCACCTGTTGCTGAAGGCTAACACAGCCAACGGCGAGACCATACTGGACAAGTTGCAGTTGTCAGCGGCAAAAGAACCGGAAGGCCGAAAAAAGGCAATCGATGCCCTCCTTGCCAAGCGCTCTGCCTATAGGGATCAAATGTTTGAGGAGACCAGCGAAGCCACCGCTGACATTGAAAAGCTTACATCCTATCTGTCCGAGTGCATCAACTGTTACAACTGCCGGGTAGCATGCCCGGTCTGTTACTGCAAGGAGTGCGTCTTTGTCACTGATGTGTTCGATCATGAGCCCTCCCAGTATCTGCAATGGGCCAAAAGAAAAGGCGCTGTTAAGATGCCCACAGATACGATTTTCTATCACATCACCCGTCTGGCTCATATGAGTACGGCCTGTATCGGCTGCGGGCAGTGCTCCAATGCGTGCCCCAACAACATCCCGGTCATGGAAATTTTCCGAACCATTGCACATTACACCCAGACGGCTTTTGACTATGAAGCCGGCCGCAGCCTGGATGACGAACCTCCACTTTCAGTATTTAGGGAAGATGAGTTTCAGGAGGTTGTTGCTAAGATGCACTAGATAGTGCTTGTCAGTAGTCAGTGGTCCGTAGTCAGTTGCAAAAAGAAAGGCATGGAGCAAGGAGCATAGAGCATGGAGTAGGGCGGGTCGCCGTACCCGCCAGGCAGCATATAAGTTGGTACGACGCAAAGTAAAAACCACGGACAACAAGCAACGGACAACGGACATTGCGCGAAGTTTGACAAGTTGACTTAACTTTTTTCGATAGCTTTGATTACTCAGATTTTGAATAAAGAGGTATAGCGCAATGAGAAAAAAGATTGGATCAGCCTTGGTAGTGGGTGCCGGAATTAGCGGTATCCGCTCTGCTTTGGATCTGGCGGAACTGGGATACCAGGTGAAACTCATTGACCGGGCGCCGAATCTGGGCGGCACTCTGGCGCAACTGGACTACCAGTTTCCCACCGACCATTGCGGCATGTGCAAGATGCTGCCTCTGGTGGAGCGGGATTCTTCCTCCCAGTACTGTCTGCGTAAGGGCTTATTTCACGAAAACATTGAGATCATGCTTTCCACTGAACTTGTGGCGCTGGAAGGCGAACCCGGCAAGTTCCAGGCCACTCTGCGGCAGAAGCCAGCCATAGTGGATCCCGAACGCTGTACAGGTTGTGGGGAGTGTTCTGGTGTCTGCCCAGTTGAGGTGGCTGACGAGTTCAATGCCGGGCTGACAAAAAGAAAGGCAATCTATTTGCCGGTGCCCCATAACATACCAAATTCCTACACTGTCGATCTGGCCACCTGCACCCTGTGCGGCGAGTGTGAAAAGATCTGTCCCACAGGAGCCATTGACTTCCGCTGGGAGGCTCGCAAGCAGTTCCGCATCTTGGTAGTGGACGATGAACTTATCGTTCGGGATTCCCTTAAGGATTGGTTGACTGAAGATGGCTTTCAGGTGGACGCAGCCGAATCAGGGCCAGACGCCCTGGAAAAGCTGACAAAGCAAAGCTACCACTTGATGCTCTTGGATATCAAGATGCCGGATATGGATGGGGTAGAAGTGTTGAAGCGGGCCAAAGAAATGCGCCCGGAGGTAGCCGTGGTGATGATGACCGCCTATGCCACCGTGGAAACTGCTGTGGAAGCGATGAAAATGGGCGCTCTGGACTATGTGCTGAAGCCCTTCGACCCCGACACTCTCGTGCCTCTGGTGCTAAAGCTTTACGAGACCGTTGAACGCAGTGGAGAGAGAGAGATGGAAGTGGGGGCGGTGGTTCTGGCAGCCGGATTTGGTTCGTACGATCCGGCTGTGGGAAACAACACCTATGGCTACGGAGAGTACCCCAATGTGGTCACCAGCATCGAGTTCGAGAGGTTGATCAGCGGCACCGGCCCTAATGAAGGAAGGCTGCTGCGGCCCAGCGACGGTAAAGAGATCGGCAAGGTGGCCTGGCTCCAGTGCGTGGGCTCCAGAGATATACAGGCCAACGCGGACTATTGCTCATCCATTTGCTGTATGTTCTCCATTAAAGAAGCCCTGTTGGCAAAAGAGAGGACCGATGGTCAGGTGGACGCAGCCATTTTCTACATGGACATGCGCACCTTCGGTAAGAACTTCCAGCGTTACAGGGAGAAGGCGGAGAAGGAATACAATGTCCGGTTTCAGAGGAGCCGGGTCCACTCGGTGGAGCCAGAGGGTGCCAATGGGAATTTGAGGATTTCCTACACCGACCTCGACGGGACTGGTCGTGAGGAGATTGTTGATCTCGTGGTCCTCGCCGCGGGCCAGAGGCCCCCGGCGGGCACTGAGCCGCTAGCAGAAATGACGGGCGTAGAGCTCAATTCCTGGGGCTTCTGCCAATTGCAGCCTTTTTCCTTGAGCCGTACCGCACAGGAAGGCGTGTATGTGGGGGGATCATTCTCCGGCCTCCGGGACATTTCAGAATCGGTGATTCAGGCAAATTCAGCCTCGTTGCAAGCATCCAGTCTTATTCATTCCAAAGGAGGCGGTTTGGCTGAGGCCACTGAGCAGTCACCCGAATTTCGCGACGTCTCCCGTGAACTTCCCAGGACAATGGTAGCACTCTGCACCTGTGGAGACACCCTTGCTCAAGCAGCAAATTTTGATGGAGTGGAAACAGCGGTATCGGATCTAGACTCCGTGACCCAGGTTCAGCGGATTGAACGTATCTGTACGCAAGAAGGCTGGAGTCAGCTGGAAGAAGCGTTTCGTAGCAGCGAGGCAAACCGTCTTCTTATTGGCGCCTGCCTGCCTTATGTTTATACAAAAAAGCTGCGGGAACTGGGTAAAACAACAGGATTAAATCCGGCGCTTATGGAGGTTGTGGATATTTGCACCCCGGCATTCCCAAATCGGAACTCGAACCCAGAACAAATCAGCCGGGAAATACGGACAACGGTTGCAATGGGGGTCGGCAAGGTGAAGGGGATGGAACCCACACTTCCAGCCGCCATTCCCGTAATCCAGAAGGCTCTCGTAGTGGGCGGCGGCATTGGCGGCATGAGCGCGGCTCTGGCTATTGCCGATCACGGTTTCGGGGTGAATCTGGTGGAGAAGGAGGATGAACTCGGAGGTAATCTTAGAGCTCTGCATCGAACTCTCGAGGGCGCACCGCCCCAAGAACTCTTGGAGCAGACGGTCTCACGAGTTGAGAAGCACCCCAACATTAAAGTTTACAAAAAAACCGAAGTGCTGCACTCTCTGGGCCGGGCAGGGCACTTTCTGACCACTCTTGAGAGTGAGGACGAGGGGGGAGAAACTCTGGAACATGGTGTAACGGTTCTGGCTACGGGCGGCAAAGAAGCCAGTACCGAATCATATGGTTATGGACAAAGCGAAAGTATCGTCACCCAACACCAACTCGAGGATAAGCTCCAAGGAGATTCGATCAATCCTGCTGAGTTGCGCGTGGTAACCATGATCCAATGTGTGGATTCCCGAGAAGAACCGCGCAATTACTGTAGCAGAATATGTTGCGGCTCTGCCCTGAAGAACGCACTTTATTTGAAGGATCAAAACCCTGATATCGAGATTTACGTTCTCTACCGTGATATCATGGCGTACGGTTTTTTGGAGAATTACTATACCCAAGCCCGCCAAAAAGGAATCATTTTCATCCAGTACAGTGTCGATGACAAACCCCGGGTAGGGGTGGAAAACGGTCAGGTTACTGTTGGCGTTACAGAGCCTATTCTTGGTAAAGAAGTTACGATACCGTCGGATCTGCTCGTTCTCGGTACCGGCATCGTTGCGAATGGTCAAGATAAATTGGCGCAAATATTCGAGGTGGAGGTGGACCAAGACGGCTTCTACCAAGAGGCGGAATACAAATGGCGGCCGGTAGACTTTTTGAAGGAAGGGATCTTCACCTGCGGCATTGCCCATTCACCCCGTTCGATTAGCGAGACCATAGCCATGGCCGAGGCGACTGCTCAGCGAGCTCTGAGAATTCTTACCACTGACAGACTAACCGCTGGCGCTATTGTGGCTGAAGTGCACCACAGCTTGTGTTCCCTGTGCGAGAAATGCATTTCTGCCTGTCCATACGGTGCTCGGTGGCGGGATGAGCTTGAAGAAAAAGTAATGGTGAACGAGCTCGGCTGTCAGGGTTGCGGCTCTTGTGCGGCCGTTTGCCCCAATAGTGCCTCGGTGCTGAGCGGCTATCGGGACCAGCAGATGTTTTCGGTCATAGATGCAGCACTAGAGGAGATGTTCTAGCGATCAGCCATCAGCTGGTTTATACTGATTGCAGATAGCTGACCGCTGATAGCTCAGTTGAGGCGAGGGTTATCCTCGCCTTGATTTTTTCATGAGACATATTACATACTATGTGATATGTATCGAATATGGGTCGAAAAAATTATAACAAAAAGGAAGCGCAAGCACGGGCAACACACAAGAAGATACTCATGGCCGCTGCCGAGCTGTTTGCTCGCCAGGGCTACCACAAGACCACAATTACAGACATAGCCCAGGCAGTTAATCTGACCTCAGGAGCTGTTTTTCACCACTTTCAATCGAAAGAAGGGTTGCTCGAGGAAGTGGTGGACTGGTTGGCACGAGGAATAACAATCTATTCAGATCACCTTAATCAGGCAGAAAAGGGCTCACTAGCTGTGGCTGAGGGGGTTGTGGATATCATGTGCGAGCATTTTCGCCGGCAACCAGAGGCCACAATCTGTCTGGCGGCTTTAGGTACTGAATTTGCAGGAAGTAACCATCACATGGAGAAGCGACTCAATGAGGTGTACGATGATTTTGTAGAAGCTTTCTCCCGTATTCTGGAAAATCATCCAAGGGTAAGCGACTCACGCGCAGCTGCAACGGCCCT
>PVMK01116856.1_pt1 | contig 89041 bp, 93 predicted proteins | sample 1853481 | NCBI WGS metagenome assembly PVMK01 (sample SAMN08533507, study PRJNA380276) | Marine sediment metagenome, whole genome shotgun sequencing project.
CTATACTTGCTATATTTAGTGAAATTAATTCGGAATCTTTAAATACGGCCTCTATTTTAATCGGGTTACAACACACCTCGCAGTCTTCAATATATTCCTGACGCGCTACAGATGTATCCAATAACATGGAAATCGCCTCCCAACAATACGGACATTGAAAAGAATGTTCGATCATATTGATATAGAATGTAATAAGCACTTCTCGATACGATCCCACCACAGCGGGATCACTCGAACTGACATGGTTAAAAATGAACAGCAGACAACTGACTGATACGGCTACGAAGTTTCCGCATATAATCCTCCTCGAGCCAGTCCTTATAATTATCGGTGTTGTTCATAATGCAATACGAATACAACCGTACCCTATATGTAATATCCTCCTTTAATTCTTTGGCGAGGATACGCGCATCAAAGATATCCTCCGAATTTTCGACACACATCTGTGCGTGCTGTTCTACAGAGAGCTCGAGCGTCTTTTTAGATTTAAAGCCCTGTGCCAACACGTCCTTATAAACCTGTTTTATATCGAAGTCGATATGCTTCGAATTCGCAAACTTTTCCTGGAGGCCAGTGGGCATTTCATACACAAAATTGCGCTCTATCTCCTCATCGCTAATGAGATTATCGTAGTAATAGTTAGGGAAATTAAAGGCTTTGACCCAATCTACAGGCTCATTCCAGGGTCCGAAGCGCGCCACATTATTCCCCAGATCAAGTACGGTAAACTCATCTTTATCCGGAAGGATCCTTGATCCCCTTCCTATCATCTGAAAATATAAGGTCAACGACTTTGTCGCCCGGTTGAGTACGATCGATTCTACCGTGGGCTCATCAAAACCGGTGGTTAAAATACTTACCGAGGTCAATATGGCGTCCGGAGTGTCCCGGAACCATTCCAAAATGTCTTGTCGCTCCGATTTATTGGCGGTATTGTCCAAATGCCGTATTGCATATCCCGCATTGATAAATAAGGCCAGCACATATTTGGAAGTATTGATCCCGTTATTAAAGATGAGCGTCTTTTTGCCTTTGCAGATCTCTTCGTAAGCACTCAAAAGCTTGCCTTGCATCTGGGAATTGGTAAACAATTCTTCCGACGATTTCACGGTATAATCCCCGTTTATACCTATTTTTAAAGACTTTAACCCTACATCGTAACTCGAAATATTGGCCCTGGCAAGGAACTTCTTTTCGATTAACGAAGGAATCGTCTCTCCTACGATCAAATCGTCATAATTATCCTTCATAGGCAGCTTGATATTCGAACTCAGGGGTGTTGCCGTTACGCCCAAAATAAAGGAATTCTCAAAATACTTGAACAGCTTCCTGAACGAATTGTAGTGCGCCTCGTCCACGATCACCAGTCCAATATCGCGAATAATCAGCTTATCTTCCTGTATCCTGTTGTTCAAAGTCTCCACCATCGCCACAAAACACATATATTCGTCCTGATCCGTCAGTTCTTTCACCTCGCTATTGATGATCTTATTGACCACATTAAACTCGGTAAGCATCTTAGAAGTCTGCTTGCTCAATTCGATGCGATGGGTCAACACCACAACTTTCTTTTGGGTTTCCGAAATATATCGTCTTACGATCTCCGAAAAAACGACCGTCTTCCCCCCTCCTGTGGGAAGCTGATATAAGAGATTGTAATTGTCGGGACGTTCGTGAAAATAGGTGAATATCTTCTCAAGATCCTCCTCCTGATAATCGTATAAAATCTTAGAACTACTTTTTTTATTTACCAAATTGATTCGGTTTTAATGCTATAAATGGGTTTCTCGCCTCTTAGAAATCAATCTGGCAATTTAATACATTGTTGGGGTTATTAAAAAGGAAGAAATCGAATTTTTAGGAATGATATTAACATTTTTTGTTTATAGCTTCTCATTATGATCTTAAATTGTGGAGTTTGCATTAAAAAAACAGCCAAAAACTACATTTATAATAACGCGTGTAGTATTTTTGCACTCTTAATCAGAGTATGCATGATATTATCGATACAGACATTCAGAATTATTGCCTTTCTTGAGGGACTCTCCTACATTTTGCTTTTGGGCATTGCAACTCCTGTTAAGTACCTGTTGCACGATGCGCAATACGTGAAATTACTGGGTATGCCACATGGAATATTGTTTATGGCCTATGTGACATTTGCCCTGCTATTGCGCAGGAAATTTGTATGTCCCGGGAAGGATTTCGGACTTATTTTATTGGCTTCCGTAATTCCCTTCGGAACCTTTTATATAGACCGTAAATATTTAAAAACAATTTAGGACATGGACTACTTAAAACATTTATTATACGATTATTTGATCTCCGCGGGTATGTCTGAAACGGCATCGGAATATTTGAATATGTTCGCGCTTTTGATCGTTCTGGCGCTACTGGTATTTATCGTAGACTATTTCGTCAGGAAGATATTGCTCACCATTTTTACACGGTTCGCAGGCCGGTCGAAATCAAATTTTGATGATATTATGGTGGCTAATAATGTCCCACGGAATATAGCTCATATCATCCCCTTACTCATTGCATTGGAATTTGTCTCCCTCGTTTTTTCGGATTTCCCTTATGCCGAAAAAGTGGTGACCGAGATCTTGCAGGTCTTTGCTATATTGCTTACCCTCTGGATCGTAAGAAGCTTATTAAATACTATTAAAGACTATTTTAAGACCTTACCCAGCTTTAAAGACAAGCCTATTGACAGTTATGCCCAGGTGTTTATGATCTTTGCCTGGATCATGGGGGTCTTATCGGCAATTGCAGTGATCACTAACACTCCTGTATGGCAATTCGTTACGGCCTTAGGTGCCGCATCGGCTGTGATCATTTTGGTGTTTCGGGATACCATAATGGGATTTGTAGCCAGCATTCAGGTTTCCATTAATGATATGGTACGTATCGGGGACTGGATCACCTTCGAAAAGTATGGCGCCGATGGTGATGTTATCGAGATCAACCTGTCTACGGTCAAGGTGCAGAATTTCGATAAAACCATTACCACCATCCCTACCTATGCCCTTATTTCCGATTCGTTCAAGAACTGGAGAGGCATGGAAGTTTCCGGAGGACGGCGTATAAAGCGCGCTTTAAATATTAAGTTAGATAGCGTTAAGTATCTCACTAAAAATGAGGCAGATAGCCTTAAGAAGTTTGAGCTGATCTCTTCGTATGTTGAAAAGCGTCAGTCGGATATTGAAGATTATAATACGGAACATAAGATCAATAAGGAGATCTTATTGAATGGTAGGAACCTGACCAATTTAGGGGTATTCAGAAAATATATCGAGAGTTATGCCGAGCATCATTCCGCCATTAATAAAGACATGATGATCATGGTCCGGCAATTGTCACCCACAACCCAGGGTATTCCTTTGGAGATCTATGCCTTTAGCAGTGATAAACGATGGCAGAATTACGAGTATATCATGGCTGATATTTTTGATCATGTTATTGCAGCGGTTCCTTATTTCAACCTCGAGATATTTGAACTCCCAAATAATTCGAGCTTTATAAAGGAATAAACCGGCTTATTCTGTAATGATATTCAGCATTTTCTCTGTGGCTTGTATGGCAGAGACGGTCTGATCGGAGTCCAGTCCACGGGTCTTGAAAGTCCTTGTATCTAGCTTCCAGGTAATGATGGTCTCACATAAGGCATCGGAATGGCTTCCCGGAGGAATACGAACGGCATAATCGATCAATTCCGGTAACGTCGTTAAATGCGTTTTCTTGTAGATTTCCCTTATCGCATTCATAAAGGCATCGAATTGTCCGTCACCCTGGGCGTTTTGTTCAAAGGTTTCGCCGTTAATGGTCAAAGACAAAGTTGTTGATGGACGCAACCCCTTGGAATGTGTTAGTACATAGGAATCTACATGTACTTTTTCTTCATACGCGTGGCTGTCCAAAACATCCGAAATGATATAGGGCAGATCCTCCTTGGTCACCAACTGTTTTTTATCTCCCAGTTCAATAATGCGCTGGGTTACTTTTTTCAGGTCCTCATCGTTGAGTTGTAGCCCCAATTCCTGTAGATTCTTTTGGATATTGGCCTTTCCCGAAGATTTACCAAGTGCATATTTACGCTTTCTCCCGAATCGTTCCGGTAGAAGGTCACTAAAATAGAGGTTCTTTTTATTGTCCCCATCGGCATGGATCCCAGCGGTTTGGGTAAACACATTGGCACCCAGGATCGGCTTATTAGCGGGAATAATAATTCCTGAAAAGGTTTCCACTAATTTACTCACCGAGCTCAGTACTTTTTCATTGACCCCGACTTCCACATCATCAAAAAAGTCATTTATGACGGCTACTACACTGGCCATTGGGGCATTACCTGCACGTTCGCCCATCCCGTTTATGGTGAGATGTACTCCATTAGCCCCTGCCTTGATGGCTTCCATTACATTAGATACACTCAGGTCGTAATCATTGTGCGCATGAAAGTCGAAATGCAGATCGGGGTATTTGGTCCTGATCTCGGAAACAAAGGTAGAAGCCTCTGCCGGAGTCAATACCCCCAGTGTATCCGGAAGCATAATACGCTTTATAGGCTGGGTACTTAAAAAATACAATAAATCGAATACATAGTCTTTGGAGTTGCGCATACCATTGCTCCAATCCTCCAGATACACGTTGGTTTCAATTCCCTGTTTTTCAGCGAGGGCAATGGCCTCAGAGATCTCCTTAAAATGCTGATCGGGCGTTTTTTTAAGTTGATGGGTCAAATGATTGAGCGAACCCTTGGTTAGGAGATTTTGAACCTTCGCTCCTGCTTCGATCATCCATTTTATGGATAAGCCTTTATCTACGAAGGTAAGGACTTCGACCGCATCCAGATAGCCATTTTCACCCGCCCATTGAGTAATGTTCTTCACCGCCTGGAACTCCCCTTCCGATACCCTGGCCGAAGCAATTTCAATACGGTCCACCTTTAATTCTTCAAGCAATAGCTTGGCTATGGTCAATTTTTCAGTAGCCGAAAAAGATACGCCCGATGTTTGTTCCCCATCGCGCAATGTGGTATCCATTATTTCTATCTTTCGCATTGCCATTTGCTATCTTTTTACTGCTCTATTTGTTCTAAATTTAAACCGTAAGCTGACAAATTTATGAAAAACTACTTCTTAAGTTACAATTTTGAAGCTAAAGATGCGGAGCCCGAAGATTTTTAAAGTATTACCAATAGATGCTTCTGAAACTGAATTTAATTCAATAAATCCTCGTATTTACTGAAAAATCAGGCTGTAATAAACAGTACACCTATTTTAAACGGTCTTCCACAAATTCGATCTTCGTTTTTCCGTGTGGTGAAGGTTTTCCCTTCTTATTTAAATTGACCATGATTATTTTTTCTATGGTAATAATGGTTTTCTTAGTCATCATATTGCGGACCTCGGCGCGTAGCGTAATGGACGCCGTTCCAAAATGCGTTGCCTCGATCCCTATTTCAATAATATCGCCCTCCGTAGCGGTTGATATAAAATCGATTTCAGTGATAAACTTGGTAACGATCTGCGGGTTGTCAAGTTGCACTACGGTATACAATGCGGCCTCCTCATCGATCCAGGCCAATAGACGCCCCCCGAATAAGGTACCGTTGGGATTGAGGTCTTCGGGTTTTACCCACTTTCGCGTATGAAATTTCATGGTTCTATCTTTAAATTCAGGTTATATCTTTTCGTCGATGTAAGCTACGATCTCGTTTTCTAAGTCTACTGTCTTATCGAAAGTCGATTTTGCGCGTTCCAGAATGTCATCGGCAAAACCCCGGTCCTTGATGTCCTTGGCATTGATCCTCACGTTAAAATAAGCGCCGTAGACTGCAGTCCGGGCACACAAGGCACCAACACCAGCGTCGGATAAGGAGCTTTGCAGGCCATTTTTGGCCATGGCCATCATGACTTCCATAGATTGGTATGCGGTCTCCATAACCTGGAGCGGAACCTCGGTGGCATATTTGGTGGCCAATTCAATGGCCTCTGCTCTATCGGCCTTCTCCTTTTCGGTAGATCTTGGCATTCTGAAACCATCGATTATTTTATTGAAGGCATTGGTGTCTTCATCTACCAGCATCAATAATTTATTTTTATAGGCCTGCCCTTTTTCGGCCCAATCCGAGAATTCTTCCCAGCGTTCGTCCCAACCGGCTTTATGAGCCGATAAATTGGCCACCATGGTTCCTAAGGACACACCAAGGACACCCACATAAGCGGAAATGGAGCCGCCTCCCGGTGCCATAGATTCTCCTGCGGTCTCTTCGGCAAAATCGGTTAAGGTCAGGTCTATCAGTTGTCTGGCTTTCAATCGCAAAACGTACTCAATGATTTTTTCTTCCGGGTGAAAAGGCTTCAGATCGTCCAGGCCCAAGGATTTCACGGCGATTTTGATCTTTTCGGCTTCCGAAATACCCAGGGAACGCTGTTGTTTCCTTAAATAAAAATCTCCAGCATCCAACATGGCTTTTAAGGGGATCAACCCGATAACTTCCGATCCGGTAACCCGCAGGCCGCGACTTTCGGCCGACTTACAGGTCTCATCAAAAGCCTTGTGCATGGAAGTGATACTGATATTGGTGAGGTTATACGATATTTGGGCGATACCATATTCCTCGATATACCAGCCTATACCTTTTACGGCTTTGAGTTTTCCCGGAATTCGAACAGGCTCTCCCGAGGCGTCCAGGACCTTTTTACCAGTTATGGGATGTCCTTCGCGCTTTACTCTTCCTCCTTCCCGAATATCAAAAGCAATGGCATTGGCTCGTCGTGTGGAGGTGGAATTCAAGTTGACATTGTAGGCCACCAGGAAATCGCGTGCCGATATGGCTGTAGCTCCTGTCGTGGCGATATGTTTATTGAATGCGGCCGGGCCAAAATCCGGTTTCCAATCTGGGTCCGTCAGTTTTTTTGCCAGGCCTTCATATTCCCCGGACCTGCAATTGGCCAGGTTGATACGTTTTTCTTCCTGTGCCGCTTTTTCATACAGATAGACCGGAATGGCAAGCTCATCTCCTACCCTTTTCCCTAATTTTTTTGCATAGGCCGCAGTTTCTTCCAGGGTAATGCCCGAAATAGGTACAAGCGGACATACATCGGTCGCTCCAAAGCGGGGATGCTCCCCGGTATGTTTACTCATATCGATAAGTGTAGACGCTTTTTGGATGAGTAAAAAAGCGGCTTCGATAACCTGTTCCGGCTCCCCCACAAAGGTGATCACGGTACGGTTGGTAGCATTTCCGGGATCGATATCCAATAATTTTACACCATCGACCGTCTCGACAACATTGGCGATCTCGTTGATCTTATTAAGGTCGCGGCCTTCACTTATGTTGGGTACACATTCAATGAGTTGCTTTTGCATTTGTTGAAATGAATTTGATTATAATTTGCATCAAATATACATATTCATGAGCTTGAAATGCGATAAAATCCTTCTAAAAAATATCGGTTTTTAAATATAATATTTGATCAAAAATAAAACTACAATCACGTACAGGAACGGATTGATCTCCTTGTACTTTCCAGCCAATAGTTTTAAGAACACATAGGATGTTAATCCAAACATAATGCCTTCGGCAATGCTAAAGGTTAGAGGCATCATGATTAAAGTTAGAAAAGCCGGAATGGCCTCGGTATGATCCTTAAAATTGATGTTTTGGATTGGAGTGATCATAAAAAGTCCAACGATGATGAGTGCCGATGCCGTGGCTGCCGCGGGGATCATGGTAAAAACTGGTTCAAAGAACAAAGCCAGGGCGAACATTCCTGCAGTCGTTAATGCCGTCAGGCCTGTCCTTCCACCTTCTGCAACACCAGAGGCACTTTCCACATATGTTGTTACCGTTGAAGTTCCTAAAATTGCTCCGACAAATGTTCCTATGGAATCGGCAAGCAGGGCTTGTTTAATCCTGGGGATCTTCCCCTCGGGAGTCAACATGTTCGATTTTGAAGCGACTCCGATCAGTGTCCCCAGGGTGTCGAAAATATCAACGAACAGAAAGGTAAAGAGTACCAGCAACATATCTAATGTAAAGACCTGTGAGAATTCGAATTTAAAAAATACAGGTGCAACAGACGGAGGTAAACTAAACCACTTAAAATCTACCGGAAGTATGGTCACTCCTAAAAAATATCCGAGGACAGCCGAAGCCAAAATCCCCAATAATATAGCCCCCTTTACTTTCCGTATTAAAAAGAACCCTGTTATAAGAACCCCGGTAACACCAATAATAACCGTCGGGCTTTTCATAGATCCCAGTTTGACAAGATTCACTGGGTCTTCAACAACAATGCCGGCGCTTTTAAGTCCTATAAATGCAATGAATAATCCGATTCCTACTGAGACAGCATGCTTTAATTGAATGGGAATGGCATCGACGATCCATTCCCGAATATTGAAAAGGGTCAGGAGGATAAAGATGATACCTTCTAAAAAGACAGCGGTTAGGGCGAACTGCCATGAATATCCCATTCCCAGTACCACCGTAAAGGCGAAAAAGGCATTAAGGCCCATTCCCGGCGCCAGGGCAAAGGGCAATTTCGCGACCAGTGCCATCACCAGGGTTGCTACGATCGCCGAAACTGCCGTTGCCGTAAAAACAGCACCTTTGTCCATTCCGGTGGTACTGAGAATACTCGGATTAACGGCCAATATATATACCATTGTCATAAAAGTGGTTATACCGGCAATGACCTCCGTTTTTACTGTGGAATTTTGTTCGGTAATCTTGAAAAACTTGTCTAACATCTTATTCAAATATAATTATTTAATAATTGTTTATAATGTCGTTAACAAGTATCTATGAGTCATCTGCTTTCGAAGTTAATAATCAATATTTTTAATGAAACTTCAGATCATGGATACAAGAAACTCCAATCTCAAAAGTATTCGTCCCGACATTCCTTCAATAAAAATAAATGATAATATGAGCAGCGATGAGCGATTTCAGAATCTCGTCTTACGCCCTATCGCCAAGCTCCAGAAAAATTTATTAGTTGAAGTATTAAGAAATTATATTAGAAAGCATAAAAACCTGTTTTATGATCTTTCTATAGAAAAACGCATGAAGTATATCGAAAATGCCATTCTAAAGGACATGAAATTCCGAAACTCACTAAAAGGTATGATCATCGGCCTTTTTACGGTAGAGGAATATTTGATCTATATCGAAAACTCTTCGGCCCTGAACAAACGAATGATGCATATTGTTAAGGAACAATTGTTGAATAATATCCAACTTTTTGAGCGTCCGGAATTGCTTAAAGCAATTTAACGGAAAATAATTAGAATCTCCGGTTCAAAGCTATATCAAAGAGACACCATTCAGGTCGGTAGTAAGTACATCGCTCATATAATCAAAATAGGGCCTGATCGTCTTAAAAGAATTATCCACTTCCGATAAGAATTTAGGATCCATGACCTCTTCATCGGTATATTTTTTTGTAAAGATAAATTGTTTCTTTTTTATAAGATCAATGGCTTTATGTTCTTTATTAAATCCTTTGGGCGCGGTTTTAACCTCGTCTCCAACAATATCGCCCCAGGTGTCTTTAAAGTTGGCGTTACTCAGGATCGTTCGCATTTCCGAATCATCCATTTCAATTTCCTTTCGTATCCGAAACAGATCGTCTTTATTGGGTTGCCAGAAGCCGGTGGCAATAAACGATCCGTTATCTGGTGCTATATGTAAATAATAACCGCCTCTTAATCGCGGTTTTGTCCTGTGGAATGAACCGCCGAAATGTGTTTTATAAGGATCTTTATTTTTTGAGAACCGTACATCCCGATAGATCCGGAACATTTTGACCTTATCGATGTCATCGTGTTTATTAAGGCCATCAAAAATCGTATTATAAACGGTTTTTACATCGGCCTCCATGGCTTTGAACTCCTTTTTTCTGGCATTGAACCAGTCTCTGTTATTATTTTTTTCAAGCTTCTTGAAAAATTCCAAAGCTTCTTTTGGGACACTCACACTCATATCAATAAATTTTTGATCAAATTACGAAATCTGTCACATTATTCAAATTCAATTTTGTTAAGAATTAAGCCCGAAGCCGGGGCGATATAATCCATAATCTCAATACTTTCGGGTTTAAGGCTGTTCTCAATATACTCCAACGTAATTTCTCTCCGCCCCAGTTTTATCAGGGAACCCATCATTAGCCGGATCTGGTTGCGCATAAATCCTTTTCCTCTTACTTTTAGGATATAACTGTGCTCAGGGAAAAAGTTAGCTTTAAAGATATCGTTCTCAACCAGTTCACAACTTAAGATGTCCCGTTTATAATGGCCATTCTCTGTTGGTTTATAGCAGTAGGTTTTAAAATTATGTTCTCCCTGAAATAACAGCGCACCTTTTTTCATGACCTCAATGTCCAATTCATCCAGAATAGTGGTCATTATTGGTGCGCAAAACGGGTGATGCTTACCACCATACGCAAAGAGGTACAAATACTCTTTTAACTTGGAATGTTGAATGATATTAAAAGATTCATCAACCTCTTTTATGGAAAGGGCACGAATGTCCTGGGGTAAATTATGATTAAATAGCGCCAGGAATTCATCCGGATGGTCAATGGGTTCATGCAAAAAGAGTTCAAAGGCAGCCTCATGGGCCGAGACCATGGCGTCGGTCCTTCCTGAGGCCAATGTTTTAAACGGTTTATCCTTTAATATGAATTTAAAAGTCCGGTCGACCATTAAATGCAAAGTCTTTAGCTTGGGCTGTTTTTGCCAGCCGTGAAACCGATACCCCAGATATTGAATTTTAAAGAGGTAATAATACTTTTTCAACAGATAAATTGCTATTTGGTTTTAACGGTGAAAGTTAGCCCTTTTATCCACTTCTGGCAAAAATTTTATACATTGTAGACTTGTAATACTAAATAAAAAATCAATCATTATGACAAATTCTTCAGTAAAACCTCCGGTCTGGTTTTGGATCGTGAGCATTTTAGGACTCATTTGGAATGGAATGGGGGTTTACCATTATTTAAGTCGGGCCTATCAAACAGAAAGTTGGAAAGCAAATTATACTGCCGAGGAATTGGAAATCATGACTAATTTTCCTGCCTGGCTTACTGCTGCATTCGCCATTGCGGTTTTTGCCGGGGTCCTGGGATGCCTTGCCCTTTTATTAAGAAAAAAATGGGCTCACGGATTATTGACATTATCTTTATTAGCCGTTATTGTACAAATGGGATACTTGTTTTCTCAGGGACACGTAAATGACATGGTAATATCCATCCTGGTTATTATATTTGCTATTGTCCTTGTTTGGTTATCCAAAACATCTAAAGCCAAAGGATGGCTGTCTTAAAATAAACAGTAACCACCGACCAACCTAAAGGGCATTGGAGATGATCTAATGCCCTTCTTTATTTGTGTCTCTCCTGTAATACAGCAGCAATATCGTTAAGGGTATATCTTTTTGCCTGAAGCAAGATCAGGTAGTGAAACAGCAGGTCGGCACTTTCATTTAAAAATAATTCATCGTTATTATCTTTAGCCTCTATAACCAACTCAACGGCCTCCTCTCCTACTTTTTGAGCGATCTTATTGATACCGGCATTAAATAGTGATGCAACATAGGAGTCCTTAACTTCGGCATTGTCTTTCCGGTCCTGAACGATACTTTCCAATTTGGACAGAAATCCGTAATTCTGTACATTATCCTCACCCCAGCAGGTATCTGTCCCCTTATGGCATGTTGGCCCTTCGGGTATGGCCTGTATTAATAAGCTATCCTTATCGCAATCCACTTTAATTTCGACAAGGTTTAATACATTACCGCTCTCCTCTCCTTTGGTCCATAAACGCTGTTTGCTCCGACTAAAAAAGGTCACTTTTTTTGTTTCCATCGTTATTTTTAAGGCGTCCTCATTCATGTACCCCAGCATTAGAATAGTCTTCGTGGTGGCATCCTGTACTATGGCAGGAACGAGTCCATCGAGGTCTTTATTAAAATCTATTTCCATCTTTTATATTGTAGTTATAGGCGCATTTCAATATTATGCCTTTGTAAATCCTTTTTCAGTTCTAATATTTCGATCTCTCCAAAGTGAAATACACTCGCGGCTAAGGCGGCATCGGCCTTTCCTTTTTTGAAGGTGTCTATAAAATGCTGTTTATTTCCGGCACCGCCCGAGGCTATGATAGGAATATTTAATTCTTCCGAAAGCCTGGCCAGGGCCAAATTCGCGAAACCATCCTTGGTTCCGTCGTGGTCCATGGAAGTAAATAATATTTCCCCGGCACCGCGATGTTCTACTTCTTTCGCCCATTCGAACAGATCTATTTCTGTAGGTTGCTTTCCTCCAACCAGATGCACTTTCCACCGACCGTTTATTTTCTTAGCGTCAATAGCAACGGTTATACACTGACTTCCAAATTTGTTTGAAAGCTCATTGATCAATTCCGGCCGCTTTACCGCCGAAGAATTTATGGAAACCTTATCGGCCCCATTTTTTAGAAGGGCGTCCACATCTTTAATGGAAGAAATGCCTCCTCCAACCGTAAAGGGGATGTTAACCTGTTCGGCCACGCGAAGGACCATATCCAATGTGGTTTTGCGTTGTTCTTCTGTTGCAGAAATATCCAGGAACACCAATTCGTCCGCTCCTTTTTCGGCATATTGTTTAGCCAGTTGCACCGGGTCTCCGGCATCAATTAAATTGATGAAATTAATGCCTTTAACGGTTCTTCCATTTTTAATGTCCAAGCAGGGTATAATGCGTTTTGTCAACATGATCAGATAAATTTTTCCAAAGCTCTTAGTGATATTCGGTTTTCATAAATAGCCTTTCCTATAATAACACCTTCGCATCCCATGTCTTTAAGTTTTATGATATCTTCTGTCGAGGATATCCCTCCCGAAGCAATGAGCTTAATAGATTGTATCTCACTAGCATTACTACAGGTGGAAATGATCTCTTTATAAAGTTCAATCGATGGCCCTTCAAGCATCCCATCCTTAGAAATATCGGTGCAAATAACATATTTTATGCCTTTTTCCTGATACCCTTTTATAAATGGAATAAGGTCTTCTTCACTCTGTTCCTGCCAACCACTAACGGCTATTTTTTTGTCTATGCAATCTGCCCCCAGGATAATTTTTTGACCACCGTATTTTGAAACCCAGCCTTTAAAAGTTCCAGGTTCTTTAACGGCTATACTTCCACCGGTTATTTGCTTTGCCCCGCAGTTAAAAGCTGTAATTAGATCTTCTCTTGTCTTTAGCCCTCCCCCGAAATCAACTTTTAAATTTGTTCGTGTTGCGATGGTTTCCAGCACTTTATAATTTACAATATGCTTTGCTCTGGCTCCATCGAGATCCACCAGGTGCAAATATTCGATCCCCGAGGCTTCAAATTGTTTGGCCACCTCCAAAGGATTGGCATTATATATTTTTTTTGTTGCATAATCGCCCTTGGTAAGGCGAACACATTTGCCATCTATTATATCTATTGCGGGTATGATTCTCATAGGCCTAAAAAGTTTTTTAACAGTTGTTCTCCCGTTTTACTGCTTTTCTCGGGGTGAAATTGAACTCCATAAAAATTACGGTGCTGCAAGGCAGAGGCATAGGGAATATCATAATTTGTGGTTGCAATGCTTTGCGCACAATCCTCGGCATAATAGCTATGGACAAGATACATATAATTATTACCGGAAATACCTTTAAACAGATCCGATTTCAGACTGCTAATGGTATTCCACCCCATTTGCGGGACCTTCACCATATTGGAAAATCGTTTTACTTCCGTATTAAATATTCCGAGACCTTTGGTATTGCCCTCTTCGGTCTTATTACACAACAGTTGCATGCCCAGGCATATTCCTAGTACAGGTTGTTTAAGTTCGGGAATTATTTTGTCTAACTTGCTTTCCTGCAGCATGGCCATCGCACTTCCAGCCTCTCCTACTCCCGGAAAAATGACTTTGTCGGCAGTGGTGATTTGGTCCGGGTTACTACATAAAACGGCCTCGACACCCAATCGTTTAAATGCAAATTGAATGCTCTTAATATTCCCCGCTCCATAATCTATAATTGCTAACTTCATTATAACATACCTTTAGTAGATGGAAGTATCATTTTTTCAACATCCCGTTTTACGGCCATTTTGATCGATTTTGCAAAAGCTTTAAAAATGGCTTCTATCTTGTGGTGCTCGTTGGTACCTTCAGCCTTTATATTAAGGTTGCATTTTGCGCCATCTGTAAAAGACTTAAAGAAGTGCATAAACATTTCAGTAGGCATTTTACCGATCATTTCACGATTGAATTCGGTATCCCAAACCAACCAATTCCTTCCCCCGAAATCGATGGCAACCTGTGCCAGGCAATCGTCCATAGGCAAACAGAAACCATAGCGTTCAATTCCCAATTTATTCTCAAGGACAGAATTGAACAATTCTCCCAGTGCAATGGCTGTATCTTCAATGGTATGGTGCTCGTCCACTTCCAGATCTCCGTCCACTTGTATGTTCAGATCCAGTTGCCCATGTCTTGCCAATTGGTCCAGCATATGATCAAAAAAGGCAATTCCTGTATTTATATTGCTTTTTCCCGTTCCGTCAAGATTCAGTTGAATGGCAATTTTTGTTTCATTGGTATTTCTAATTATTCCCCCGGTTCGATCTTCTGCCTTTAAAAAGACGTAGATCTGTTCCCAGTCGCTGGTTTCGAGCGCGATGTAAGGGTCCAACTCCTCTCTTTTAACGGTAATTTCATCGGCTCCCAAATGGGTATTATCATTGATATAAATGCCTTTTGCGTTAAGATTTTTTGCCAGCTCTATATCGGTTATTCGATCGCCGATCACGAAAGAGTTTTTCAGATCGTAATCCTTGCCAAAATATTTTGTGAGTCCTCCGGTGTTAGGTTTGCGGGTATCGGCGTTGTCCTTTGGAAATGTTCTATCGATACATTGATCCTTAAAAACGACACCTTCGGCCTCGAAACAATCGACAATAAAATTGTGAACCGGCCAGAAGGTGTTTTCGGGATACACATCGGTACCCAGTCCGTCCTGGTTGGTAACCATTACAATTTCAAAGTCCAGTTCCCGGGCAATCTTACCAAGGTACTGGAATATTTTGGGATAGAATACGAGTTTCTCGAATGCATCTATCTGTTCGTCAGCCGGTTCTTTTATGAGCGTTCCATCACGATCTATAAATAAAACTTTTTTCATCATAACTTTAGTTATGACCCTGAATTTATTTCAGGGTCTATTAATTAATACTTTTCGAAATCGTCAATAGCGCTTCCAATAATTTTTTACTCTCGCCGGATGTGCCAATAGTTAATCGCAAACAATTTCGACAGAGCGGCTGGTCGGTTCTGTTGCGAATTACAACACCCTGGTCAATAATTTGAGCATATCGTTTGTTGGCATCGTCAACTTTAATAAGTATAAAATTAGCATCGGATGGATATATCTTTTTTATGAATCCAATGGGCTTTAAATTTTCTATTAATATTTCACGCTCCTTAAGGATACTTTCCACCTGTGATCCCATAATATTGGCATCAGTAAGTTGAGTGAAGGCCCACTGTTGTGTGAGGGCATTGATATTATAGGGAGGCTTTATTTTATTTAATACGACTATAATTTCTTTTGAGGCATAACAGATGCCTAAACGAATCCCTGCCATGCCATAAGCCTTAGACAGGGTTTGGGTAATGATAAGGTTCGGGAATTCTTCCAACCTATTGAGCCAACCCTGCTGTTCGGAAAAATCGATGTAGGCCTCATCAATAACTACGACGCCTTTAAATTCAAGGAGCAGCCGTTCCATTTTCTCCGGACTAAAACTGTTCCCTGTAGGATTGTTGGGGGAACAGAGAAACAATATTTTAGTATTGTCGTTAGAGGCCTTTAATATTTGATCCACCCGGGGTTGAAAATCATCCGATAACTGCACATTTATAACTTCTACCGCATTGATATTGGCAAGGACCTCATACATCCCATAGGTAGGCGGTAAAGTAATGATGTTATCAGTATTGGCTTCACAAAACACTCTGAAAATAAGATCCAGAACTTCATCGCTGCCGTTACCCAAAAGGATATTATCGACAGAAATGTTCTTAATGCCCGACAATAATTTTTTCAACCTGCGCTGCTGAGGATCGGGATATCGATTAACACCGTTTTCGAAAGGATTTTCATTGGCGTCCAAAAACACAATGTCCTCATCAGTTCCCTGAAATTCATCCCGGGCTGAAGCATAGGGCTTCAACATTTTGATATTGGGTCTTATTAAATTTTGAATACTCATTTATTTAGATCATTTAAGCGAATAGTTACGGCCTTTTTATGGGCTTCAAGCCCTTCGGCTTCTGCCATTTGTTCTATGGAGCTCCCAATATTTTGAAGCCCCTCACCTGTTATTTTCTGGAATGTTATACTTTTTAAAAAGCTATCAAGGTTTACTCCCGAGTAGGCTTTGGCAAAACCATTGGTGGGTAAGGTATGATTTGTTCCGGAAGCGTAATCACCGGCACTTTCAGGAGTGTAATTTCCAAGAAATACAGAACCCGCATTGATAAGATCATCGATATAAGTTTTTTCATCCTTAGCACAAATAATAAGGTGTTCGGGTGCATATGAGTTTATGAGTTCCATCGCAGTTCCGGTATTCGATACGTATATAAGTTTAGAGTTTTCCATGGCCGCTGTTGCTATGTCCTTCCTGGGGAGGTCTTTTATTTGGGACTTGATCTCGTTGGCAACCGAGGCAATTAATTGTTTTGATGTTGAAACCAGTATTACCTGGCTATCGGTCCCGTGTTCTGCCTGGCTTAAAAGATCGGAAGCCACATAAGAAGGATTGGCGGTATCGTCGGCAGCAATGAGCAATTCACTTGGACCCGCAGGTATATCAATAGCGACACCGAATTTCGTGGCAAGCTGTTTTGCTACGGTCACAAATTGATTTCCCGGCCCGAAGATCTTATAAACTTTAGAAATGGTCTTGGTACCAAAGGTTAATCCTGCAATGGCCTGAATACCGCCTACTTTTATAATTTTTGTGACACCGCAAAGCTGGGCTGCATAAAGGATCGCAGGATTTATACTTCCGTTCTTATCGGGAGGTGTACACATTACGATCTCACGGCAGCCCGCAATTTGAGCCGGAATGGCCAGCATTAAAACGGTTGAGAACAAGGGGGCCGTTCCCCCTGGAACATACAAACCAATTTTCGTTATGGCTCTTTTCTCCTGCCAACATGAGACTCCTTTCATGGTTTCAACTTTTACAATTGAGGTTTGTTGGGCCGCATGGAACTTTTCAATATTATTTTTCGCAAGGTTTATGGCGTCTTTTAACGGGTTGGAAACCTTTTTGTTGGCCCCCAGAAATTCTTCCTTGCTAACGGTATTGGATTCGAGCTCGACCCCATCAAATAGCGAAGTGTATTTTTTAATGGCCCAATCCCCTTTTTGTTGGACCTCCCTAAAAATCTGGTTTACGGTTGCCTCGATATCATCAACGCTTTCCATGGGCCTTTGAAGTAGCGTCTTCCAGCTTTCTTTTATTGGATTATCTATAATTGTCATAACTCATTCTTTAATTTAAATCACCATTTTTTCGATAGGACACACTAAAATTCCTTGTGCCCCTTTCATTTTTAATTCATCTATAATTTCCCAAAATTCATTTTTATTCAATACCGAGTGTACCGAACTCCAGCCTTCTTGTGCCAGTGGTAGTACGGTCGGGCTTTTCATTCCCGGTATGGTATTTATAATGTCCTGAAGCTTGTCATTGGGCGCATTGAGCAATATGTATTTGGACTGCCTTCCCTTTAATACAGCTTGCATCCTGAATTGAACTTTTTCCAATATCTGTGCATTGGCTTTACTGATCAAAGAAGAGGAGGCCAGAACAGCTTCGGATTGTAAAAGGACCTCTACTTCCTTTAAATTATTCTTAAACAATGTACTTCCGCTGGACACAATATCACAAATGGCATCAGCCAGGCCTATATTGGGAGCTATTTCTACCGAACCATTTATGATATGCAGATCGCCGGAAATATTATTTTTGGATAAATATTGATTTAATGTATTGGGATAGGACGTCGCAATACGCTTCTTATCCAGATCCTGAATTCCATTATAGTCTTCCGATTTGGGAATTGCGATCGATACTTTACATTTTGAAAACCCTAGTTTTTCGACAATTGTTATATCACTTCCCTTTTCGATCAATACATTCTCCCCGATAATGGCTGCATCTACAACACCGTCTCTCAGGTATTGCGGAATATCACTGTTTCTGAGATAGAATACTTCTAAGGGAAAATTTCGCGCCGATGCCTTTAGTTGGTCTTTCCCGTTATCTATGGAAATCCCTATATCCTTTAGGATCTTCATGGAGTCGTTGTGCAAACGACCGGATTTTTGAACTGCAATTTTTAATTTACTCATCACTATGCCCGAGAAAGCGGGTCGCTTATATTGTGTTTGAGAAAATCTTTAGGGAGATATTTCCAATTTTTTGGAAAAATAAAACCCGCTTGATTTACTCAAACGGGTTTAAAATATATTTTAAATTTTATTCAATACATCTTCAGCCTGCTTGAGTGCAAGTATGCAAATGGCGATGATGTACTTGAATAAAATTCATTTTTTAGGTTTTGACTCTACAAAGATTGGGAATAAAATATTACAATTCCAAATCCATGCTTCAAATTTTAAGATTTTTATTTATTTCTTAATATTTGAAGTTCAATTTATTGATTCCCTAATATAATAGGCATTCCAGTATCACCTGAACCAATTATGATAACCTTGCTGTTTGGAGATGCGGCCAATTTAATAGTCGCTTCGATCCCTTTATCCTGCAAAATCTTATCGGTGAGCGATGCACTTAAAATACGGTTTGCATCGGCTTTACCCTGAGCTTCAATAATTACCTTTTCGGCTTCTTTAGCTGCTGTTACAAGTCTAAATTCGTATTCAAGGGACTCTTGCTCTTGTTTTAATTTACGCTCAATGGCTTCTTTAATAGTAGGCGGAAGGGTTACATCTCTTATCAAAACTTCATTAAGCTGAATATATTGGTCTTCAACAATTTTTTTTGTCTCTTCAAATATTTCAATTTGAATGACATCCCTTTTACTCGAATATAATTGTTCCGGTGTGTAGCGCCCAACAACACTTCTGGCGGCCGAACGGATTGCAGGCAACAATATACGCTCTTTATACTGCTCACTTTTCTCCTGATGTAATTTTCCCAAATCGTTATAACTTGGCTGAAACCAGGTGGAAGCATCCAATTTAATGTCCAGGCCATTAGAGGAAAGTACATCCATTTTTTCAAAAACTTCTTGTTGTCTTACTTCATAAATAAACACTTTATTCCAGGGTGCTACTAAATGAAAGCCTTCGCCTAAAGGCGGTTGATCGGTTACAACTCCGTTATCGAAGGTTTTATATAAAACTCCTGCTTCTCCGGAACCAACAGTTATTGCAGATTTTGCAAGTAAAATAATTAATACTATAATTACTATTACTACAGGTATTCCAATTTTTGGTAATTTCTCCATTATTTTTTATTTTTTAAGGTTAAATGAGTCCGTTATATTTTCTTAAAAACCACTCCATTGCCAGACTCAATGCAATAAGTGCCAACAGATATTTGAAGTCGATCAAAGGTACAACATTTTTACTACTTTTTTGTATTATCGCGAACCTGGAATCGTTTATTAAATTGTTAATTAGTGATTCTGTATTCGCAATAAAATAACTCGATCCGCCACTATTAGTCGCCAAGTGTTGCAGTTTCGTAACATTGGCATTTAAAAATTGTTGTTCCACGTTGTAATCCAGTATTTTAAAGCGACCCGATTGCGTCACTTCCCTGTTGTTGGCAGTAACAGTAAAATCATATTCCGAAGGTGACAATCCACTTAAATCCACCTCGTATGAATTATTTTTTAAAACGAAGGGTAATTGGGTTGTGATATCGGTTTCGGTATCTTTTAATACAATATTTATAGTGGCTTTATCATCGAATTCATAATTTCTATTAAAGAATTGCGCGAGAATTATAATATCCCTGTTACCACCATAGAAGGATTCGTAATTTAAACTTAATCGATTTCTTTTCTGGTCTAAAGCCAAATACTGTACAAGTTTACCAATAAAATTATCGAATAGCTGAAAAGATTTGGTATTCAAATAAGATTGTGCTCTCCATTTCCATATATTCTCTCCGAAAAGAACCGCTTCTCTCCTACCGGAATCTTCAAATGTTACCAGTAAAGGATCATCTAAAATGATATTATTAGCGGTTTTAAACAAAATAGTTTCGATCGGAGTTTTAAAAGAGACCGTACCAAATTCGGATTCCAAAGGTGGAAAAGAATTAAAATCAAGATCATCCACAATAAAAGTTGAATAATTTGGATTAATATCGGCCTGATAACTTTCTGTCTGGGAGGTAATTTCAAGGCTGTAGTCCGATTGAACCGTATTTAAATAAGTCCATTGCGTTTGAGTTCCCGTAATAATAAATTTATTTCCCCCGCTTTTTTCCAAAGCATCAAATACAGTCCTGAATTTGGAGTTTGGCTGATACAAAATAGCGAGCTGAAAATTATCCTGGTTTTCCAAATATTCGTTTGGTTTTAATATGGAAACACTGCGCTGCTCGTTGCTTTCTATAGCGTTCTTTAGCGTTCCTAAATCCGGATGAATAATATCGCTAACAATGGCAACATTGGTCTTTTGATCGATAACTTCAACAGCGAAGGGCTTACTGTTATTTATCGTGTTCTTTTCACCATCCAATGCAATTATGGTGGCATTATACGATGTAACCCCTACTGTGTTTGCCGGCAGAGTGAAATTAATAATATGGGAATTTTGGGCCTTTGAAAAATTCAGATATTCTTTATAAACCGTGGAACTGCCGGAACGAATGACCAATTGGGATGTTACGGGCGCCACACCATTATAGATTACTATAAGTTCGACTGGAAACTTATTCTTTAAGTATGCATATTTATTAACGTTAAGCTGTTGAATTCTCAGATCGGAATAGATAATCGTATCTCCCAGAATTACAGGAAATATGGGCTGTTTATACTGTTGCGAGGTAAACTCATAATCACTGCCATAGGTCTGATTACCGTCTGTAATTAATAGTGTTGGACCTGTAGATTCATTATTTATTTGTGATAATGTGGTAAATACACTGGTAATATTAGTCTGTTTTTCTTCAAAGTTTAAAGTATCGAGGGATACCAAATTTTTTCCGAACGCATAATATTCTATATTAAAATTATTATTCAAGTCCGGATTACTCTTCAGAGTGTTAATTAATTGTGCTACATTTTCATTTTGATTTAAATGTGCTATGGATTCGGAATTGTCAACGGCAACCGCCAGGTCGGGTTTTTTGGTATAGAGCCTTGTCTGCTCCAATTTTGGATTGATAATTAACAATAAAACAGAAAAGATAGTTATGAACCTTAGAATGGCGAAAAACTTGTTACGGATATTCTTTTCAGATTTATATAAATACTGAAACAGCGCTAATAAAAGCGCTGTCAAACCAGCTATTACAATATATAATAATGTTTCTGCTTGCATATGCTAATTTACGATTAACGATTTTTTGTTTGACGATTTTAAAATTCTAAAATCGTAATTCGTAAATCTGAAATTATGTGAGCATTCCTCCATCAACATTTATGGTCTGACCCGTTATGTAGGCTGACATATCACTTGCTAAAAACACGCATACATTAGCAACATCATCTGGTGTACCACCACGCTTCAAAGGAATTGCCGACCTCCATTCATTTACAACATTCTCATCCAATTTTGCCGTCATTTCGGTTTCAATAAAACCAGGCGCTATGACATTGCTTCTAATATTTCTGGAGCCCAATTCCAGGGCCACCGACTTTGAAAAACCAATAATTCCAGCTTTAGAGGCTGCATAATTTGTTTGTCCAGCATTGCCTTTTACTCCTACTACCGAGCTCATATTTATAATGGATCCTTGTCGTTGTTTCATCATTGGGCGAATAACCGCCTTTGTAAGATTAAATACGGATTTTAGATTAACTTCAATAACCTTATCAAAATCTTCTTCCGAAATCCGCATCAAAAGATTATCCCGGGTAATTCCGGCATTATTAATAAGAACATCTATACTTCCAAATTCTTTTAATACTTCGGTCGCCAGCGTCTGAGCCTGTTCAAAATCGGCTGCATTACTTTGGTAGCCTTTAGCCTTGATACCTAAAGCACCTAATTCTTTTTCGAGTTCATTTGCAGCCTCCACTGATGAGCTATAGGTGAATGCTACATTGGCACCGTGCTCGGCAAATACTTTAGCAATTCCTTTACCAATTCCACGACTGGCTCCTGTGATTATGGCCGTTTTTCCTTCAAGTAATTTCATGAATATTTGTTATAAATAGTTGTGGCTCAAATATAACAATTACAAGTTGCATCAAATAAAAAAACCTCACAAGATTTTGTAAGGTTTTTAACAGTTTAAGCATTTTTTCGGGCCATTACCTCGGCCACTTTTTTACCGATCTCGGCAGGGGAATCAACGACATGAATGCCACATTCCCTCATAATTCGTTTTTTAGCTTGAGCGGTATCATCACTTCCACCAACTATAGCGCCTGCATGGCCCATGGTTCGTCCGGCAGGAGCCGTTTCTCCGGCGATAAACCCAACGATGGGTTTAGTACTTCCGCTGTTTTTATACCAGTTGGCGGCATCGCCTTCCAACTGCCCTCCTATTTCGCCTATCATTACAACGCATTCGGTTTCAGGGTCGTTAATCAGCATTTCTACAGCTTCTTTGGTAGTTGTTCCAATAATTGGGTCACCTCCAATACCTATGGCAGTTGTAATTCCTAATCCTTGCTTAACAACCTGATCAGCTGCCTCATAAGTTAAAGTACCAGACTTTGAAACAATACCAACGTTACCTTTTTTGAATACAAAGCCTGGCATAATACCAACTTTAGCCTCATCCGGAGTAATTACTCCTGGGCAATTAGGCCCAATAAGACGGCAATCTTTGTCTTTTATATAATCGGAAGCCTTGATCATATCGGCTACCGGAATCCCTTCGGTGATGGTTATAATAACTTTGATCCCGGCATCGGCAGCTTCCATAATGGCATCGGCAGCAAAAGCCGGTGGCACAAAAATTATAGTGGTATCTGCTCCAACTTCTTTAACTGCCTCTTCTACAGTGTTAAAAACAGGTCTGTCCAAATGCGACTGCCCCCCTTTTCCCGGGGTTACACCTCCTATTATATTAGTACCATACTCTATCATTTGTGAGGCGTGAAAAGTACCTTCTCCTCCGGTAAATCCCTGAACAATAATTTTTGAATCTTTATTTACTAATACGCTCATTTGTATCTATTTTATTAATTTAATTATTTAGGGGTTGATTCCATTTTATTTAGTTTTTCTAAAATTTCAGGAATCTTTCTTATGTAAGCCATTTGTTTAAACCTTTCTCTAGCTTCAGAAGCTGGAGACCCAAAATAAGTTTTGTTTTTTTCAGTAGAAAAACCTAAACCAGATTGTGCATAAATTTCAGTTCCTTTTGCAATAGTGATTCCGCTTTTTACGCCAACCTGTCCCCAAAGTGTCACATTATCTTCGACAATAACGCAGCCAGCAACTCCTACTTGTGAAGCAATTAAACAGTTTTTACCAATTACAGTATCATGACCTATTTGTACTTGATTATCTAATTTTGCACCCTCTTTTATTGTTGTGTCATTTGTAACGCCTCTATCAATAGTACACAGAGCACCAAGATCGACATTATCTTCAATTACTACTCTTCCACCAGACAATAATTGATCGAATCCTTCGGGTCGTTTTTTGTAATAAAAAGCACTGGATCCTAAAACTGTTCCAGCGTGAATAGTAACATTATTACCAATAACTGTATCGTCATAAATACTTACGTTAGAATGAATTAAACAATTATCGCCAATAACAACATTATTACCAACAAAACAATTGGGTTGAATTACAGTATGCTTGCCAATTTTTGCACTACTTGAAATATTTTGATTTGAAGATTGAGACGGTTTAAAATGATTGGTTAATTTGTTGAAATCTCTAAATGGATCATCAGAAAATAACAATGCTTTTCCTTCGGGACATTCTACTTCTTTATTAATTAATACAACAGTTGCTTCAGATTGCAGTGCCTTATCATAATATTTGGGATGATCAACAAATACAATATCTCCAGAACCAACGACATGAATTTCGTTCATTCCTAATACGGGAAAATTTTCATCACCAATATAACTGCATTTAAGCAGATCTGCGATTTGTTTTAAAGTATGTGGTTTAGGAAATTTCATTTAAAACTTGAATTGCGTGTTATTTGGTTATTTCGTTATTAAGTTATTGGGTTATTGAGTTATTTAATTTCGAGGTCTATGCTTTAACACGTTCTTTATAGGTACCCTTGTCGGTCTCGACTTTAATTTTGTCTCCTTCGTTTATAAACAAAGGCACATTCACAATTGCTCCAGTTTCAACTGTTGCAGGTTTGGTTGCGTTGGTTGCCGTATTCCCTTTTATTCCGGGTTCGGTAGCTTTGACTTCAAGAATTACGCTCGCCGGCATTTCTACCGAAAGCGGCATACTATCTTCAGAATTGATGATAATGGTTACTATTTCTCCTTCTTTCATTAAATCCGAAGCATCAAGCGCGCTTTTCTGTAAAAAGATCTGTGTATAATCTTCGGTATTCATAAAATGAAAAGTATCACCGTCCTTATACAGATATTGAAATTTATGAGTTTCAACCCGGACGTCCTCGATTTTATGACCTGCCGAAAAGGTATTGTCTATTACTTTACCGGTAGTTACACTTTTTAGTTTTGTCCGTACAAAAGCCGGCCCTTTTCCGGGTTTAACATGCAAAAATTCAATGATTTTAAAGATATCATGGTTGTATTTGATGCACAATCCATTTCTTATATCCGAAGTATTAGCCATATCTATTATATTAATTTGATGTAAAGTATCCTTTCATAATCCCTCTGTGCGAATTCTTTATGAATTGAAGAATCTCATCACGTTCGGGCGTGGCCTCCATTTCTGCTTCAATAATTTCGGAGGCTTGCGTATTATTATAATTTTTTTGATAAAGGATCCTGTAAATATTTTGAATTTCTCTTATTTTATCCGCTTCAAAGCCTCGGCGTCGAAGTCCAACCGAATTAATTCCAACATAAGAAAGGGGTTCCCTTGCAGCTTTTACAAATGGTGGAATGTCTTTTCTTACTAATGAACCACCGGTAACGAAGGCATGATTTCCAATAGAACAGAATTGATGTACGGCGGTCATACCTGCCAGTACTACATAATCTCCAACAACTATATGACCTGCCAAAGTACTGTTATTTGAAAATATACAATTGTCTCCAATGGTACAATCGTGGGCAATATGACAGTAGGCCATAATAAGACAGTTGTCTCCAATTTTTGTTCTTAACTTATCGGATGTGCCCCTGTTAATGGTAACACATTCTCTAATGGTCACGTTGTTTCCTATAACTACGGTGGTTTCCTCATCATCGTATTTTAGATCTTGCGGAATAGCAGAAATCACAGAGCCCGGAAAGATGTTACAATTTTTACCAATACGTGCTCCTTCCATTATTGTAACATTAGAACCTATCCATGTTCCTTGTCCAATTTTAACATTGTTATGAATAGTCGTAAAAGGTTCGATGACAACATTCTTTGCAATTTTAGCACCGGGGTGCACATAGGCAAGTGGTTGGTTCATAATTATTTAACTTTTGTTATTTGAGCCATTAGTTCAGCCTCGGCGCAGAGCTTGCCATTGGCATATGCATAACCCTGCATATGGCAAATACCCCGTCTAATTGGAGCAATTAAATCGCATTTAAAAATCAAGGTGTCGCCCGGCACTACTTTTTGTTTAAATTTTACTTTATCAATTTTCATAAAGAAGGTGAGATAGTTTTCAGGATCCGGAACTGTGCTCAATACTAATATCCCTCCCGTTTGGGCCATAGCCTCAACAATTAACACCCCCGGCATTACAGGAGCTCCCGGAAAGTGCCCTACAAAAAAAGGTTCGTTAATCGTTACATTTTTTGCCCCTATAACATGCGATTGCGATAATTCGAAGATCTTATCGATTAACAGAAATGGAGCCCTGTGAGGCAACATGTCCATAATTTGATTAATGTCCATTAGCGGTTTTTGATTCAAATCCACAATGGGGACATTATTTCTTTTTTCTATCTTAATGATCTTCGACATTTTCCTGGCAAATTGAGTATTAACAAAATGTCCGGGTTTGTTAGCAATTACTTTACCCCTGATCTTTGTACCGATCAAAGCCAGGTCGCCAAGTACATCCAGCAATTTATGTCTGGCAGCTTCATTAGGATGATGTAAGGTCAGGTTGTCTAAAATACCGTTAGGTTTAATAGAAATATTATCCTTTTTAAATGCCGATTTTAGACGCTCCATAGTTTCAGGAGATAATTCTTTGTCCACATATACGATCGCGTTGTTTAGATCACCTCCTTTTATTAATCCATTTTCTAACAACATTTCAATCTCATGAAGAAAGCTAAACGTTCTGGAATTAGAAATTTCCTTCTTAAAATCTGCGATATGCTTTAGCGTGGCATTTTGGGTGCCTAAAACCTTGGTTCCAAAATCCACCATTGCCGTTACCTGGTATTCTTCTGCGGGTATGATCGTTATTTCGCTTCCGGATTCTTCATCGATATACGAAATAACCTCCTTAACAACATATTCTTCTCTGTTCAAATCTTGTTCAACAATTCCGGCAGATTCAAGAACTTCGACAAAATATTTGGACGAACCGTCCATTATAGGAGGTTCCGAAGCATTTAATTCAATAAAAACATTATCAATTTCCATTCCTACTAAAGCCGCCAAAACATGCTCGCTAGTTTGAATAATGACCCCGTTTTTTTCCAAACAAGTCCCTCTCTTGGTATTGGAAACGTAATTCACATCGGCATCTATACATGGACTTCCTTCAAGATCGACCCTTTTAAAAACATATCCACTGCCCGCTTCAGAAGGTTTAAATGTAAGTGTGACTTCTTTTCCAGTATGAAGTCCTACACCTGTTAGTGAAACTTCTTTAGCTATTGTTGTTTGCTTCGATTCGGTACTAATCATCATTATTTATTTTTTTCTCAATATCGTCTATCCCCTTTACAATCTTTGGCAAATTCTTAAAATGGACATACGATTTGTTATAATCACCATAGGACAGTGCCGGCGAACCCTGAAGGATTTCATTATCCTTAACGTGTCTTCCAATCCCGGATTGTGCCTGTATCTTTACATTATTACCTATACTTAAATGGCCAGCAAAACCTACCTGGCCTCCAATCTGGCAATTTTCCCCGATTTTGGTAGATCCTGCTATCCCTGTTTGAGCGGCTATAACCGTATTCTTCCCAATTTCAACATTATGGGCAATTTGAATTTGGTTATCCAGTTTAACGCCACTTCGGATAATGGTTGAACCTAAAGTGGCCCTATCTATGGTCGTGGCAGCGCCTATGTCAACGTAATCCTCAAGGATCACATTTCCTGTTTGTGGAACTTTGTTATATTCTCCCTTTTCATTGGGTGTAAAACCAAAGCCATCGGCTCCTATTATCGCGCCGGAATTAATTACACAGTGATTGCCAATAACACAATCGGAGTAGATCTTAGCTCCTGAAAATATAACTACATCGTCTCCAATAGTAACATTATCACCTATATAGCTGTTGGGATACACCTTAACGTTCATGCCTAATAAAACATTATCCCCTATATACGAAAATGCTCCAATGTACACATTGTCACCATAAGACGCCGATTCTGAAATAAAACAAGGTTGTTCTATTCCCGTTTTATTCATTTTAATTTGATTGTAATACTCCAATAATTTAGAAAATGACTTATAGGCATCATCCACTTTAATTAAGGTTGTATTCAGTTCATTTTCCGGTTCAAAATCTTTATTAACAATAATAATAGAAGATTTCGTATTATATATATACTGTGTGTACTTAGGGTTAGCCAAAAAGGTGAGAGACCCTTTGGTGCCTTCTTCAATTTTTGCAAGTTTAGAAACTTCAACTTCAGGATTACCTACGATATCTCCTTCTAAAATTCCTGCTATTTGTAATGCGGTAAATTTCATGTGACGCAAAAGTATAAAAAATGTCCTAAAGTTTATGTTTTGGATAACATATATAATACTTAGTTACGGGTTTTGAAAGAACTTTTAAATTTAAAAGGTCGGAAGCCTTTACTATATCTGTTATTTTACCGTTATTAAGTAAGATATTAATATTGTTATTCCGTAAATGATAGGCCTGGTTAGTGATATCTCCTTTAAAGACAAAATAGGAGGCCTCTTCTTTTGTGATATTGTATTTATGAGTTAAATGAGAAATATGTGAGCTCAACTTCTCCAATTTTATTGGTTTATTTTTTACTTTAATTTTTAAAAGATCCCTATTAATGATCATTTGGCAAAGATTACTTAATACAAAATCGTCGTGTTCCTGCCATTCTTTCATGGACGAGATGATATCATAGTCGTCAAGTTTTGCAAATGTTTCGAGTGCTTTATCATTAAACTTCTCCCTGGTAATTTCATTATTTAAAAAGTATAATAACGCATTGCCGGCCTTTAATGGTGTCCCACGGTTAACTAATGTTTTAGCACGTTGTAGCACTCTAATCATTAATTGTTCGGCTACCACACCGGTTTTATGCAAATACACCGACCAATACATTAAGCGTCTCGCGGTTAAAAACTTCTCGACCGAATAGATGCCTTTCTCCTCGACTACGAGTTCGTCATTAACTACATTAAGCATTGTGATTAAACGCTCACTATTAATATTTCCTTCCGGAACACCTGTATAGAAACTGTCACGCTTTAGGTAATCGGCGCGGTCCATATCCAATTGACTCGAAATGAGTTGACACATAAACTTTCGATGATATTCACCCTTAAACATTGTAATCGCCAGGGTTAAATTTGAATTAAATTCAGCATTTAATTTTTCCATGAACAATAGCGATATTTCTTCATGCGAAACGCCATTTACAATACTATGCTCCATGGAGTGGCTAAAAGGCCCATGACCTACATCGTGTAATAGAATGGCGATGAGCAAGGCATTTTCTTCATCTTCGGAAATGGCAATTTCCTTAAACCGAAGTATCGCCACAGCCTTCTGCATAAGGTGCATACTACCCAGTGCATGATGAAATCTGGTATGATGTGCCCCTGGGTAAACTAAATAGGACAAACCCATTTGAGAAATTCTACGAAGCCTCTGAAAATACTTATGCTCGACCAAATTGAAAATTAAAGCATTTGGAATAGTAATAAATCCGTAAATTGGGTCGTTAAATATCTTGAGTTTGTTTTTATCGATCAAACTGCAACTGAATTAAAAATTTATACAAATATAACTATATGAATAACATAAATATCCTCTGGGTCGATGATGAGATCGATTTGTTAAAACCCCACATTTTATTTTTACAACAAAGGAACTACGAGGTAACCACCTGCCAAAGTGGTACAGAAGCCATAGATATAATTAAGGATCAAAATTTTGATATTGTTTTCTTGGACGAAAATATGCCCGGATTAACAGGTTTGGAAACCTTATCCGAAATAAAGGAAAAACAGGCAAATTTACCGGTTGTTATGATCACGAAAAGTGAGGAAGAATATATTATGGAAGAAGCTATTGGAAGTAAAATAGCAGACTATCTTATAAAACCTGTTAATCCAAACCAGATATTATTGAGCTTAAAGAAGAATCTTGATCATACACGGTTGGTATCAGATAAAACTACCACCAGTTATCAGCAGGAGTTTAGAAAAATAGCAATGGAATTGGCCATAGTCAATAGCCATGAAGAGTGGATCGAATTGTATCAAAAATTAATCTATTGGGAAATTCAGCTTGAAGACATTGAAGACCATGCGATGTTCGAGATATTGGAATCTCAAAAAAGCGAGGCGAACCATCAATTTGGTAAGTTTATAGAAAGGAATTATGAAGATTGGTTTCAGTCTAACGAAAATGCCCCTGTTTTATCCCATACCTTGTTTAAAGAAAAGGTGGTACCGGAGCTAAGCAAAAACCAACCAACACTACTGGTAGTTATTGATAATTTACGTTATGACCAATGGAAGGCCTTTGAACCCATTGTGAACAATTATTACAAAAAAGAAAGTGAGACCCCTTACTATAGTATATTACCTACAGCCACCCAATATGCGAGAAATGCTATTTTTTCCGGATTAATGCCGGCCGATATGGAAAAAATTCATCCTAATTATTGGAAGAACGATACGGATGATGGAGGGAAAAACTTATTTGAAAATGAATTTTTAAAGGCTCAAATGAAGCGTTTGGGGATTGACCATTTTAAATATGAGTATTTTAAAATCACAAATCTAAGATCGGGAAAAAAATTGGCCAGCAATTTTAAATCGAAAAAGTCTAACGATCTTACCGTTGTCGTTTACAATTTTGTAGACATGTTATCCCATTCTAAAACAGAAATGGAAGTCGTAAAAGAATTGGCTTCTAATGATAAGGCGTATCGATCGTTAACAGTTAGTTGGTTTAAAAACTCTCCTTTATTCGATATTATTTTGCAAGCACAGCAACTCGGATTTAAACTCATTATTACTACAGACCACGGTACTATTAACGTAAAGAATCCCTCAAAGGTCATTGGTGACCGTGACACCAGTCTGAACCTAAGGTATAAAACCGGAAGGAGCCTCACCTATGAAGATAAAGATGTTTTGGCGGCCAAAGATCCCAAAGCAATTCATTTGCCTTCCTTAGCGATGAGCAGCTCCTTCATTTTTGCTAAAGGTGACCTGTTTTTTGCTTACCCAAATAATTATAACCATTATGTAACGTATTATCGCAACAGCTATCAGCATGGAGGGATATCATTAGAAGAAGTTATTATACCATTCGTAGTCCTGAATCCAAGGTAATTTTATCCATAAATCGCAAAAAACATCGATGAAATGCATATATTTCTTGCTTTTTCACATTTTAATCACTAATATTGCCTAACAATTGATGAATGAAATTGAGAGCTTTAGTCTGGATGAGATTGATGATGTAGCTAAAAAGTTGCTGAAAAATGTGAGATCGAAGACCATTCTGTTTTATGGTGAAATGGGTGTAGGCAAGACGACGCTCATAAGTGCTTTGGTAAAAGCATTAGGAGGAAGCGTAAAAGCGACCAGTCCGACATTTTCAATTGTAAATGAGTATAAAGTGAAAGATGATATTGTATATCATTTTGATTTTTACAGAATGAATGATGTGGAGGAAGTTTTTGATATAGGAATCGAAGATTATTTATATTCCGAAAATTGGAATTTTATCGAATGGCCGGAGAAAATTGACGTTTTCCTGCCGAATGGAGTCGATATTTTGAAGTTAATTCGCCTTAAAAACGGTTCCCGAAGACTTAAAATGAGTGTTTTTAAAGATGATTACTAAAAAAAAGTAAAAATAATTAGAAAAAAAAGAGTAAACATAACCCAAATCAAAATCGAAAAAGTACGGTAAAACCGTAATGTTCAAGAGGATTATAAGATTGATTTTAACAAAACTTTAACAATTTTTGGACACCCCAAAAGTTATCTTTGGTATAGTTAATTAATTAATTTAAATCCCTTGAATTATGAAAACTAAGAAGTATTTAATCGCAATTGCGATATTTGGTGGGGTGTTGTTTACAGTTCAAACAACTAATCTAATTGATTTAGATGGACAAACAACAACCGAATTACAAAACAAAGTTCAAAAAAAGAAGCCAACAAACGCCTAAAAAGCAGCTTGTTGGAGGGACAATTATAGCAACTTTAATCGCTATTACTCCCTATTTGTTTTATTTACATGAAAGTATTCCGGACGGAAAAGTTTGGGATACTTTTTTGTTTTCCTACGAGAGCGCCTATTTTGAAGATGTAAATTACGTAATGTGGATTTTTACAAGTAAGGCGATCCCACTTTTATTATTGTTTATTTGGTTTTTCACTAACAGGCATTGGTGGTATCATGTTATTTTAGTACCTATAGCAATGTATATTTACCAAATTATCAGTCTATTTAATGATGACTATTCCTATTATGATGCGTTCCCGTTTTTTTATTTAATTCCAATAATGGCAATTGTAATTCCGTCAATTTATTTAATTAGGGCTAAAATGTTTAATAAATTAAATACGGCCGATAAAACCATGGAAGAACTTGAGCAGGAATTTAAGATCAAACCCACGTCCTTTAGAGATTATTTTTAGGCATTTTATTCAAATTTATTCGTAATTTGGGATTTCAATACATCCTAACCATGAGTAAATCACTTTCTCCTTTTACAAAAGCGCAATTATTACCTCAGGAAGAAACCCTTGAAGTACTCAAACGCAAAGGCAATTTATACATAGGAATCCCTAAAGAAACATCATTTCAGGAAAAACGGGTATGCCTTACTCCCGATGCGGTTTCGGCCTTAGTAAATAATGGACATAAAGTGCTACTGGAGTCGGGCGCCGGTGACGGTGCGAATTTTAGTGATACCGATTACAGTGAAGCCGGAGCTAAAATTTCAAAAGATAAAGCTAAGGTCTTTTCATGCCCGATCATATTAAAAGTAGAACCCCCTTCTTTTGAAGAAATAAAACTCATTAATCCACAGACTATTCTAATTTCAGCTTTACAACTTAAAACACAAAGCAAAGGCTATTTTGAAGCCCTGGGAAAAAAGAGGGTTACAGCATTGGCCTTTGAGTTTATAAGAGATGAGGATGGTATCTATCCTGCCGTACGTCAATTGAGTGAAATTGCGGGTACAGCGTCGGTCTTGATCGCATCGGAATTGCTCTCTAATGTAAATGAAGGCAATGGTTTATTATTTGGAAATATTAGTGGTGTACCTCCCATTGAGGTCGTAATTCTCGGTGCAGGTACAGTTGGGGAATTCGCTGCACGTTCCGCCATGGGCCTGGGAGCTAATATCAAGGTGTTTGACAATTCCATTTCAAAATTACGTGCCTTACAATCTAATCTCGGCAGAACGATTTACACTTCTACAATGCAGCCCAAAAACTTAATGAAAGCCTTGATACGCTGCGATGTTGCTATTGGCGCCATTAGAGGTAAGGACAGATCCCCTATTATAGTAAGTGAACAAATGGTAGAAAACATGAAGACCGGATCCCTAATTATAGATGTAAGTATAGATATGGGGGGTTGTTTTGAGACCAGTGAGATCACAACTCATGTTAATCCTACCTTCATAAAGCATGGCGTTATCCACTATTGCGTACCAAATATTCCGGCGCGTTATTCCAGATCGGCTTCAGTATCGATCAGTAATATATTTACACCCTATTTATTAAAAATCGCAGAAAATGGAGGGATAGAAAATGCCCTGCGTTTTGACCATGGTTTAAAAAATGGGTTGTATTTTTACCACGGAATTTTGACTAACAAATCTGTGGCGGATTGGTTTGACCTGGATTGCAGTGATGTTAATCTTCTAATTTTTTAAGTGTTTACAAAACACCATATTAAAATAAACAGATGAAACTTATACACCGCATTGGTTATTACCTGGGAGGATTTTCTATTGGGCTTATTCTACTGGCATTTTTTTTAAGTGGTAAAAGAGCGTCGTGCAATTATGGCCCACAGTCAAGAGTGCTAAAAAATATAAGTACAAAGCAACTTGTATATTCTCAAAATGCAATTGAATTTATTAAAAACAGTTCTATCGACTCTTTAACGATTATCGACATATTACATAATGGCAGCGTTAACTTTTCCAAAAGCAAAACCAATTTGGATTCTTGTAATATATATGTCATTGAAAAAGCGGTTTATGATCGGGAAATATCCATGACCGTCGTAAATTGTGAAACCGAAGCTACAATCCAATCGATTTCTTCAGATTAGTCAAAATAAACTATCACTTTGAATACTATTTCTAAAATAAAATTGTCACCCCCACATATGTGTGGAAAGGAGCAGCACTTCATCAATATTGCATTTAAAGAGAATAGTGTGGCCCCCTTTGGTTCGAATATTTTAGGATTTGAAGACGATATCGAGAATTATTTGAATGAAGACCGATTCGTAACAGCTTTAAATTCCGGGACATCTGCCATACACCTGGCATTGATTCTTCTTGGAATCCATGAAAATGATGAGGTTATATGTCAGAGCAATACCTTTGTGGCTTCTGTAAATCCGGTGCTGTATTTGGGCGCGACACCCGTATTAGTGGACAGCGAAGCCGATACATGGAACTTATGCCCGGAACAACTGGAGGCTGCTATAAAAGATAGAATCTCAAAAGGCAAAAAGCCCGGGGCTATTATTGCGGTTCATCTTTATGGTATGCCATACAAGGTTGAGCAAATTCATACCATTGCCAAAAGCTATAATATTCCTGTTATTGAAGATAGTGCCGAAGCTCTGGGGAGTTCTTTTGGAAATGAGAAATGTGGCACTTTTGGAGATTTTTCAATATTTTCTTTTAACGGGAACAAGATCATTACTACTTCTGGTGGCGGCGCCTTAATTTCAAGATCCACAGATTTAAAGGATAAAGCAATTTTCCTGTCCAACCAGGCAAAGGATGAATCCATTGCGTATTCACATTCGCAGACGGGTTATAATTATAGAATGTCCAATATCCTGGCTGGAATTGGCAGAGGGCAAATGTCGATTTTAGACGAGTACATAAATAAAAGGCGACAAAATTATGCGTTCTATAAAAAACGTTTGCAGGGGTTGGATGCCATAACTTTTTTAGATGAGCCGACAGATCATTTTTCCAATAGATGGTTGAGCTGCATATTAACAGAATCGCTTAAGACCCGCGAAGAATTGCGATTAATTTTTGATGCGCATCACATTGAAACAAGGCCATTGTGGAAACCCATGCACCAACAGGCATTATTTAAGGACGCTCCAAAATATTTAAATGGTATCTCGGACGACTTATTTAAAAAAGGCCTATGTTTACCAAGCGGGTCCGATCTAACCCCGAAGGATTTTGATAGAATACTAAATTGTTTTACAGAAGTTTATGGCCAATTTTAGAGCGAAGCATATTAGAGATATTGATCTGGAACATATATTGTGTGGCGTACAAAACGATATAGATGATTACGGACTTTCGAGTCATTTTGATAATGAAGTTGTCTTAATTACAGGTGCAGCAGGCTCAATAGGAAGCGAGATTACAAGAAAACTGGTTCGTTTTAATTGTAAGCAATTGATACTTTTGGACATATCGGAATCTGCCCTATATAATTTACAACAGGAGTTTATTCATCTAGGAATTAAAAATTTTAATTCTTTTATCACCGATATCAGGGATACGAATCGATTGTCCCAGATTTTTGATCGCTATAAACCAAAAATAGTATTTCACACCGCAGCATATAAACATGTGCCTTTAATGGAAAGCAATCCAAATGAGGCTGTTGGGGCAAATATTTGCGGCACTAAAAACATTGCGGACCTTTCGATAGAACATGGGGTTAAAACCTGCATTTTTGTGTCCACCGATAAGGCGGTTAACCCTACCAGTGTTATGGGGGCCACAAAACGGGTGGCCGAGTTATATGTAAACTGCCTCAATGGAAAAGGAAATACAAAGTTTATAACGGCTCGTTTTGGAAATGTTATTGGGTCCAGCGGATCGGTTATACCATTGTTTAAGAAGCAGTTACTTAACGGAGGGCCCTTAACCCTGACACATAAAGATATTTCCCGATATTTTATGACATTATCCATGGCAAGCCATTTGGTACTTAGGGCATCAACCATGGGAAATGGTGGCGAAATTTATGTTTTTAAAATGGGAGAACCCGTTAAAATTCTTGACCTGGCATTACATATGATAAAACTATCGGGATTAGAATATCCCGATGATGTAGATATTAAACTAATTGGACTGCGTCCGGGCGAAAAGCTCGCTGAAGAATTATTTTCGAAAAATGAATTTTTAAAATCTACGGACCACGATAAAATTCAGGTGATAGAATCCAAGCCCTTCAAAAAAGAAATTATTGAAGCTAAAATCAACAACTTGTGTACAAAAAATTCTAAACTGCAAAAACTACAAATTGTCGGGCTGATGAAGAATATCGTGCCGGAATACATTTCGAATAACTCAAAATTTGAGCTGTTGGACTCGAAGGAATAAAACACTTAAATCTTGCGCCTTTTCTTTTCTTCTTTAAGTAAATTCAATTCCCTGTTCGTCTGGCCGGCAACCGAAGTATTTTCTTCGGCTCTTCGTATTAAATAAGGCATAACATCTTTTACCGGCCCAAAGGGAACATATTTGGCCACATTATAACCCACGGTGGCAAGATTAAAACTAATATGGTCGCTCATGCCATAAAGCTGTCCAAACCAAACGCGGTCGTCATTAATGACAATACTTTTTTCCTCCATGAGTTGCATGGCCAGATACGAACTTTCTTCGTTATGAGTACCAATGAATAACGAAATATCCTCCAGATGGTCCAAAATATAGGACAGAACTTTATTGAAGTTGGCATCCGTCGCCATCTTACTTTCGCATATAGGTGATGGATATCCATTTTCTTCAGCCCTTTCCCGTTCTTTTTCCATATAGGCCCCTCTCACGATCTTCATTCCTAATTTATAGCCTTCATTTTTAGCGCGCTCATGTAATTGCTTAAGGTAATCCAACCTGTCCCAGCGATAGGTCTGTAAGGTATTGAATACAATCGGCTTATCAGAGTTATATCGCCGCATCATATCTTCAACAAGATCATCGGAAGCATCCTGCATCCAGCTTTCTTCGGCATCAATTAAGATAAATACATCTTTCTCTTTAGCAAGTTTGCAGGCATCGTTATAACGTGCCACTACCCTATCCCATTCTTCCTGCTCCTGCCCCGTAAATTTCACACCTTGCCCTTTCTTTTTATATAAATCTATGCGTCCGAAGCCTGTGGGTTTAAAAACGGCTATAGGCATGGCTTTCTTCGTACTTGCAAAATTTATAATTTCTATAGTTTTATTTAAAGCCGAATCAAACTGTGTTTCGGTTTCTTTACCTTCAACCGAATAATCCAGAACACTGGAAACCCCTTTCAGAAACATTTTATCTATTACCGGCAGGCAATCTTCCTCATTTACCCCACCACAAAAATGATCGAAAACAGTAGATCTAATCAATCCCTCCACAGGTAAATTAGCCTTTAAGGCAAAATTGGTAGCGGCTGTTCCAATTCTAACCAGGGGTTGATGCGAGATCATCTTAAACAGGAAATAAGCGCGTTCCAGCTCCGAATCATTTTTTAGTTGAAAAGCAACTTCTGTGTTATTGAAAATTTTTTCTGAAGTCATTTGTATATATTTAAAGCAAATATATTTATTAAGAAGATATTTTTTTAGCTAAAAACTACTTATTTTCGTCTCAAAATATATTTGTTTGATTGTATGAAATCTTTAACCACAACGAAATATTCAATTCACTTTAATTCAACCGGCTACAAAGAGTTGAACGCACTTATAGAGCGTTCCATTTTCTCAAAAATTTTTGTCATTGTTGATTCCAATACCCATAACCATTGCTATCCGTACTTCATTTCGCGAATTAATACCGATACGCAAATTGAAATTATCAAAATTGAATCCGGCGAAATTCATAAAACCATCGCTACCTGTATTAAGGTCTGGAAGGCTTTATCAGATCTTAATGCCGACCGAAAAAGCCTTATTATAAATCTTGGTGGTGGTGTCATTACCGATCTTGGCGGATTTGTAGCTTCTACATACAAACGCGGTTTAAAATATATAAATGTACCGACCTCATTACTGTCTATGGTCGATGCTTCTGTAGGAGGCAAAACCGGTGTTGATCTGGATACCCTAAAAAATCAGATAGGCGTCATAAACACGCCAGAAATAGTGCTGATCGACACTCAATTCCTGCACACCTTACCACAGAGTGAAATGCGTTCGGGTTTCGCCGAAATGCTTAAGCATGGGTTGATACATAGTGAACTCTACTGGAATTCAGTGAAAGCCCTTTCACTTGACACGATTGAAGTATTAAATGAACCCATTTACGAATCTATATTGATAAAGCATGGTATTGTCGAACAAGACCCTTACGAAGATAATATTCGTAAAACCTTAAACTATGGACATACACTGGGTCACGCCATTGAGTCGTATTACCTGAGTACCTCGAACAAAAAGAGCCTCTTGCACGGTGAAGCCATCGCAATTGGGATGGTGCTTGTGTCCTATATTTCAAGGGAATTGTTAGGTTTTTCTCATGAACGTTGTGAAGAAATTAAGTCTTGTATGATTAAGACTTTTGGCAAGGTCGAAATTAAAGAAGAAGATTACACCCCCATTATGGAGCTACTAAAGCATGATAAAAAGAACGAACATGGTAACATTAATTTTGTGCTTTTAAAATCCATAGGAAAACCCAGATTAAATTGCCTGGTAGAGAACGATCTCATATTCAGGGCCTTTAAATATTACAGTTCTTAATTTTGAATTAAAATTATTTGTAACTTTATAATGTTCTTATTATAATTAGGAATGTTGCTATTACAAAATATTTACAAGGGCTTTTGCTATGCAAAAAATTATTGTTGATTATAAAAAATTAACCCCTCAGATTCTTGAGCTATTAAATGCGAAGTATCCGGATGGATACGACGATGATGATATCATAGTTTTTGACAACCATCATAATGAAACTATAGAAGCCGTTGAAGTGATGACCACCGATATTCATTATCTTGTTAAAATTAATAGCCGATTACATTATACCATGACTAATTTTAGAAATGCCGAATTGAAAGTGAATGAATTGGGAAATGTGATTTTTGAGGACGAAGAAGAGTAATACGGTTATAAATATCTTTTGTTTATAACATTACAATGGTGTTTTTCGTGGCCAATAATTATAAACCCCATTGCCCGTGCAGACATTGCTCCACTATTTACATGGCCAATACTTCTCATCACATCGTCATTAAGACTGTTTAGTAGCAATATAGTTGATTTTCTTAAAGCTTTATACTCGTCAATAAGATCGTCTCTTGTCCTGGTATTGGCAAAACTTTCGTTGGCATAATCATTTTCATCAAATCCGGATAGTGGTGTTTTGTCCTGTCTTGCTATTCTTAAAATTCTGTATGCAAATATGCGTTCGGCATCCATTAAATGTTGAATGATGTCCTTAATGGTCCATTTACCTAAAGCGTAGCGATACTCCAATTTATTTTCAGGAATAGATTCAAAAAGTGTAATCGCCCGGTCCATCCCGGATTCCAGCCCTGAAATCAAATCTGTGTTTTCCGCACTTTTTATGTAGCTGGTATAAAATTGCAGGTATTCCGTTGGAGATAATTGATTCACGGTTATTGCCATAAAATTTGAAATTTAAATCCATTAAAGCTCCCAAAAACAACAACACAATAAAGCACAAAGGAAATTATGCTCTACATCTCATTAAATATGGAGTGCATTAAACGCTTTTTATCGTTAATACTTTCTTCAAGAGAAATCATGGACTCTGTTCTGTAAACGCCATCGATCTCATCAAGCTTAAAAATAATTTCTTTCGCATGGGTGGTGTCCTTCGCCCTAAGTTTACAGAAAATGTTGAATTTCCCTGTGGTAATATGAGCTACAGTAACAAATGGAATTTCATTAATACGCTCTAAAACGAACTTTGTCTGGGATGTGTTTTGTAAAAATACGCCAACATAAGCTATAAAGGAATATCCAAGCTTTTCGTAATCCAAGGTTAGGGATGACCCCCTGATAATTTTGGCATCTTCCATTTTCTTAACTCTTACATGCACGGTTCCCGCCGAAATCAATAATTTTTTTGCAATATCTGTAAAAGGAATCCTTGTGTTATCGATCAACATGTCAAGAATCTGGTGATCTACTTCGTCTAACTTGAATTTTGCCATTTTGTATTTTTATTAAATAAAAAGCAAAATTAATACATTTTTAATGATAATACTCTATACAATATCAATATTTTTCAGGTTTTAATGAGAATTTTTTATCATTTATTAAAACGAAATCGTTTTCGTGTCCTTCATTAAGTGCTTTCGAATTCGGGGATAAAACCAATTGGTTAAGGGCATCCAACTCATTATGCCCCAAAAAAGAGTCTAAATCCGCAATTTTTTCAATAATAGGTGAGAATTCAACTTTATTGCCTTTTAATTGCTCTTCATATAAAATTCCAATATCAACAATTGTTACAGCGCCCTTCGAAACTATCCTTACGTTTCTTATAATAATATCGTAAAAACGGCTTTCATTTTTTGGGATCTCCAAATAAGGTGCGTATTGGCTTCCATTTATTGTATGATTACTAATATAATCCATTGCCGTTAACAAGGACTGGTAAATAAATTCACGTGTTTTCTCACGGGCATAGTCATTTTTATAATGCCCGGCTTCAAATAAAATTGTCGGGACATTTTCGCTCTGAAATGTATCGCCTACGCAATTGATATTAAATGTATCATCATAAATTCCTACCTGGTTAGGTATTTCGGACTGAAGCATAACATTCATTTTACCAATAATTTCCATGGCGACCTTTCTGCTCTTTGTTATACTGCAGGCCTCATCTTGAGCAGGAGATAAAAAAGATACGGTAGCCGGGTTATTTCCAACATTATAAATTGTGCGTTGTCCGTGAAGATTAAAGCAATAATCGGGATTAAAGGCATTAAAGACCTGTCTTAACACCCTGCTCTCCGGCTGGGATAAATTTTGGGCATCCCTGTTTAAATCCACTTCATTTGCATTTAAACGTGTATATGCCAGGGCCCCGTCAGGGTTAAGAATTGGTATTATTTTGATCGTGCAATTCTCAATAATAGATGTGGCATAAGCATTTGAAGCGCTTAGTGTATTAAGCAGATCAAAAAGCGCTTTGGTAGTTGTAGATTCATTTCCATGCATTTGTGACCACATCAATACTTTTTTGGTTCCTGTTCCGAGGGTTATAGAAAATATATCCTCTCCATTTACAGATCTACCAACTGGCTCAACTTTAAATCCCGAAGACAATTTGTTTAAAACAGGCTTAATCGTTTCGGTATGGATATAGCGATGAAAAAGATGGGTTTCCTTATGAATTCCGAACAATGATTTTAAAGTATCCAAATGCAATTTTTTTGCTTGGTGCATACAAAGGTAAACATTTACATATTTACATATGTAAACCTTTTTTAATTTTATATAGTTACTATTGTAAACAATATGTTTACCAATGTTAATTAATTTTAGTCGGGATATGCCCAAATTAAAGATAACTTTAAAAATATACCTTTATTTGATGGTTTTCAATGTTTTACCGTATATTATATAATGTATTAGGTTACATTTATTATCATTAATGAGCTTAAATTTATTTTGAATACAATAAAATGTTTACCTTTGTGTGGATATGATCCTTTCATTTTCTTTTTACAATGATAAACAATGAGGAATTTATAAAAAGGCTTAAAAAAGTTATCGATTTTTATGGTGAAACGGCTTCTTCTTTCGCCGAAAAAATTGACGTACAGCGTTCCAGTATATCTCATATACTATCCGGGAGGAATAAACCGAGTTTAGATTTTATTATGAAGGTACTCTCCTCCTTTCCCGAAGTGGAATTGTATTGGTTATTAAATGGTAAAGGTGAGTTTCCAGCTAAAAATCGAGAAAATTCGCAAAACATCAAAGCTTCGGCAGATCATTCCAAACCCACTGCCAATAAAGAAATTGAGCGTATAGTCGTTTTTTACAATGACGGTAGTTTTAATAGCTATGAGAATTAAAAATTTCGTTATTTTGCCGAAAATATACATCCATGAAAACTGTTACCCTCCTTTTGCTTTTAATTTTATTTTCGGCCTGTTACCAGGTGGAGCGAAACTGCGACGAGTTTAAATCGGGCGATTTTTATAGCGAAGTAGAGATAAACGACGTATTATATACATCGTACTTTAAACGCAGCAAAACCCTTCAAATTGAAACCTATGAGGGCAGGACCGATTCATCAAATGTACGCTGGATAAACAATTGCGAGATGGTATTTAAAACAATTAATCCGAAAAATATGGCGGAGAAAAAGGATATTCATTTAAAAATCCTTGTCACTACCGATACTTCATACACCTTTGAATATTCTTATGTCGGGGAATCGAATAAACAAAGAGGAATTGCTTATAAACTCCGCTAAAACAGGGTGATTTGGCCTTCATCATCTCTATCAGGATCTTCTGTATCCCCATTAAATAATGGTTTTGATGTTTTTTTAATATCGGAATTCCCGGAAACTTTACCGGGGGTTTTAGCTTCGCCCAGGCTCACGGTTTCTTCATCTACGACCTCAATCTCTTCAGCAGGCAATTCTTCCGGAACATCATAGGGCAAGGCCTCTAACAAATTGATTTGCCTTATTTTATCGCTCGTCAATTGATTTCCCTGGGCCTTAATACCCTTAACAGCAATGAATTCTTCAAGATTAACTTCCAGGTTATCCCTCTGGTCTTTACTGCGTTGCTTTGCAAAAATTACTTCTGCTACCGGCCTCCAGTCGGTTGAGACAATTTCCAGTTGAGACTTGGCATGGTCGGTAATGAACAACTCTTCCTTATTTTCATTTTCAATTATAAAACGCTTTATAAAATAACGCTCTTTATCACCATCATAATAAATAGCGGAAATTGGCTTTTTAGGAACCCATTTTTCAAGAGTAATCATATCGTCATCAAAATGTACAGACATTTCGGGAATTATTGTTTTTACAATCCCGGATTGGGTGATTGTCAATATTCTGTCTTCTCCCCTAAATTCACCTATAAGTTCTCCCCTTGCGTCAAGATTCAAGCGTTGAACCGTATCGTCAAACCAGATTTTACGGGGCTTTAAGGTTGAAAGGCCCTTTTCTTTTAATTCGATCTTCTTGATCGAATATTTGGTAACCACATTTCCTTTGGAGGCCCGGCCCTTAATTAGGACATCTGCAAAATCCAATTCCCATTTCAATTTCTTAATACTCCCGGCCTGGCGTAAGAAAACCGTAACAATTTCGGCTTCTCCATTTGGATTGGCAGAAAAATACCAAGCCTTAGATCCCTTATTTCCATAGGCCAGATCATATTCCTTATCCCGGGTTACCCCGGTAACTGCAAATCTTTTAATAAAAGATGCTCCCCGGGAACCATCGCGATAAATCATATTGTATATAGTACGGTTATCTTTCTTTTTAAATACCGCAGCATGAATGATGCCTTTACCTATAAAAGTTTTGGAATCGACTTTGGTGATCATCATTTTACCTTCTTTGGTAAAAACGATTATATCGTCTATATCACTGCAATCACAAACATATTCATCGCGCCGCAGGGATGTCCCGATAAAGCCTTCGTCACGGTTTACATACAACTTTGTATTGCGAATTACAACCTTAGTGGCGACAATATCATCAAAAACCCTAATTTCAGTTTGGCGTTCTTTTCCTTTACGATATTCCTTTTTAAGCCTCGTAAAGTATGCAATGGAATAATCTATTAAATGCTCCAGATCGTGTTTAACCTGGGCTATCTGGTCTTCAAGCGCTTCAATTTTTTGTTGCGCCTTGTCGATATCAAATTTGGATATGCGCTTAATTCGAATTTCTGTTAATCTTACAATATCATCTTCTACAACGGCTCTTTTTAAATGCTTAACATGAGGCTTTAATCCTGTATCTATTGCAGTGATTACTCCTTTCCAGGTCTCTTCTTCTTCGATATCACGGTAGATCCTGTTTTCAATAAAAATACGTTCCAGAGAGGCGAAATGCCATTGTTCTTCCAGCTCATTTTTCTTGATCTCCAATTCCCTTTTTAAAAGCTCAACTGTATTGTCTGTGGAACGACGCAGCATTTCCGTCACTCCAATAAATAAAGGTTTGTTGTCTTCAATAACACAACCTAAAGGCGAAATAGAGAATTCGCAATTGGTAAAAGCGTACAAGGCATCTATAGTCTTGTCAGGTGATATTCCTGAAGGTAAATGCACCAATATTTCGACCTGCGCCGCAGTATTGTCTTCAATTCTTTTGATCTTGATCTTACCCTTTTCATTCGCTTTTAAAACAGAGTCTATCAATGAGGAGGTCGTAGTGCCAAATGGAACTTCACTTATTACCAATATGTTTTTATCATGCTGGGTAATTTTTGCACGAACACGTACTTTTCCTCCACGGTGACCGTCATTGTACCCTGTGAAATCGGCAATACCTGCCGTTGGAAAATCGGGTAATATTGTAAATCGTTTTCCTTTTAAATGCTTTATGGATGCATCTATAAGTTCTATAAAATTATGAGGTAATATTTTTGTAGATAACCCCACTGCAATACCTTCGGCTCCCTGGGCCAGAAGTAAGGGAAACATAACCGGAAGGTTAATGGGTTCCTTGCGACGGCCATCGTATGAGGCCTGCCATTTTGTTATCTTAGGATTAAATACCACATCCAGACCAAATTTGGATATGCGGGCCTCAATATAACGCGAGGCTGCAGCACGATCGCCGGTAAGTATATTTCCCCAGTTTCCCTGGGTATCTATCAACAGGTCTTTTTGTCCTATTTGGACCATAGCATCGGCAATACTGGCATCTCCATGGGGATGATACTGCATGGTGTGCCCTACAATATTGGCTACCTTATTATAGCGCCCGTCATCCAGGTCTTTCATCGACTGCATGATACGACGCTGTACCGGCTTAAACCCATCTTCAATTGCCGGAACGGCCCGTTCTAAAATAACATAAGAAGCGTAGTCCAGGAACCAATCTTTATACATTCCGGTGACCCTGGTTATAGTATCTCCCCCGGCATCATTTTCGTAGTTTAAATCGTCATTATCTTCTATCATCTACTCGCTGGTTTTTTTTCTATTGTTTCTTATAATTTTATTAAGGGACTGCTTTACATATTTACGCTTTTTCCTTGAAACGAGTGTTACGTTAAAGATTTCTTTTTTATTATGGCCACGGCTGTTTAAAATAATTAATATGAGCCGTTTATAAATAACAAAATTCTGAAATTTAAAGCGAATCAAATTTTCTTTATCGAATTCTATAGTGTGCTCTTTGGACCTCAAATAATCGGTGGATAAAAGCCCTTTGTTTATGACACCAACTTTTAGACCATCACTGTCATATTCAAAATATTTCGCAATGTTAAATATTGCTATAAATACAGCCAGGAAAATGAAGATTACCATTATAAAAGTAATGACCGGATCTAAATCTATGCCCTTAAATACACTGAAAACCGTTGATAAAACCAATGTTATCAGGATCGATACAAAGTATCCGGAAATTACTTTATCCTTAATTTTGGAATTATTAATTCTCATCCGTGGAATCTATAATATCTAATTCAACTTTTAAATTATTAATAATGAATTCTTGTCTGTCCGGTGTGTTTTTACCCATATAGAATTTGAGCAGATCCTCAATAGGCATTTCTTTGTCCAACATAATGGGGTCCAGCCGGATATCCTCACCAATAAAGAACTTAAACTCGTCTGGCGAAATTTCACCAAGACCCTTAAACCTGGTGATCTCCGGTCTTGGTTTTAACTTTTCAATGGCATTAACGCGTTCTTCTTCCGAATAGCAATAAATGGTTTCTTTTTTATTTCTAATTCTGAATAAAGGGGTTTGCAATACATAAAGATGACCTTCCTTTATCAACTCGGGAAAGAATTGCAGGAAGAAGGTGATCAATAATAAACGAATATGCATTCCATCGACATCGGCATCTGTTGCTATTACAACATTATTATAACGCAGCCCTTCAATCGATTCTTCAATGTTCAAGGCAGCCTGAAGCAGATTGAACTCCTCATTTTCGTACACAATTTTTTTGCTCATTCCGTACGAATTCAATGGCTTGCCCCTCAAACTAAAAACAGCCTGGGTATTGACATCCCTGGATTTGGTAATACTTCCCGAGGCCGAATCCCCTTCGGTAATAAATAATGTGGATTCCAGGCGCCTATCCTTTTTTAGATCGTCAAGATGCACACGGCAATCGCGTAATTTTTTATTGTGTAAACTCGATTTTTTGGCACGTTCCCGGGCAATTTTACGAATACCCGAAAGTTCCTTGCGCTCCTTTTCGGCCTGTAAGATCTTACGTTGAATGGCCTCGGCCGCCAGGGGGTTCTTATGCAGGTAGTTGTCAAATTGAGTCTTGACGAAATCATTTATAAAAGTTCTTACGGTTGGCAATCCCCCGCCCATTTCGGTTGAGCCCAATTTGGTTTTTGTCTGGCTTTCAAAAATGGGCTCCATGACTTTTATCGAAATGGCCGTTACTATCGATTTACGAATATCGGAAGCTTCATAATTTTTTCCGAAGTATTCGCGAATGGTTTTAACAAGGGCCTCCCGATACGCGCCCTGGTGGGTTCCTCCCTGGGTGGTGTGCTGTCCGTTTACAAACGAATGGTACTCTTCACTATACTGGGTTTTACTGTGGGTTATGGCGAGCTCTATATCGTTCCCCTTTAAATGAATGATCGGATAGAGCATATCACTTTCAGCGATATTTTCTTCCAGTAGATCTTTCAATCCGTTTACGCTGAAATATTTTTCGCCATTAAAAATTATGCTCAATCCCGTATTTAAATAAACATAATTTTTAAGCATTTTGGAAACATATTCGTTTCTGTACTTATACTTTTTAAAAATACTCTCGTCGGGGATAAAAGAGACCTTTGTACCTTTTCGGCGCGAAGTATCTTCCAAAATATCCTGTTGTGTAAGATTGCCTTGTGCAAATTCTGCTGAAGCCGATTTATCATCACGTGTAGATTCTACCCTGAAAAATTCGGAAAGCGCATTAACCGCCTTGGTACCGACACCATTTAACCCAACCGATTTTTTAAAAGCACGGGAATCGTACTTTCCGCCGGTATTCATTTTGGATACAACATCTACAACTTTACCCAATGGAATACCCCGACCATAGTCCCTGACAATAACCTTATTTCCCTGGATGGAAATATCTATGGTCTTACCGGCCCCCATGATATATTCGTCAATGGAGTTATCGATAACCTCTTTTAACAGAATATAAATACCATCATCAGGTGTAGAACCATCGCCCAGTTTACCAATATACATGCCGGGACGCATACGGATATGCTCCTTCCAATCCAGTGAACGGATATTCTCTTCGGTATAGTTGGATGTTCGAGACATAAATAAGTTAATATTAGATAAGATGCTAATATAATATTTCAGCTTAAAAAATGAAATACTGTACTCACAAAGTAATTAACAAAGAAAACCGCCAATTTGTTGAGAAATATATGTTGCCCGATTTCAATCTGAACTTTTAATTACCGGTTTTCGTTAAGAACAGATGGTCTGCATATCGTTTAAGAAAAAAAACGGTTAGCTCTTTATGTGGCCAAACCCTTGATATTCAAAGCTATACATTAAACAGAAAATGCATTACATCGCCGTCTTTAACCACATAATTTTTACCTTCCACCCGCATTTTCCCAGCCTCTTTTACTTTGGCCTCGCTGCCATAACTTACAAAGTCATCATAGGCAATTACTTCGGCCCTTATAAATCCTTTCTCAAAGTCGGTATGTATTACCCCGGCAGACTGGGGCGCTGTCGCACCTATATCTACGGTCCAGGCCCTTACTTCTTTTTCTCCCGCCGTAAAATACGTTTGCTGATCCAGTAATTTGTAGGCCGTGCGGATGAGCTTTGAGGATCCCGGTTCGTCCAGCCCCATATCTTCAAGGAACATTTGCCGCTCTTCATAATCATCAAGCTCGTTAATATCGGCTTCAGTCCCAACGGCAAGCACCAAAATTTCGGCACTTTCGTCTTTTACATTTTCTTTTACCTGTTCTACATACGTATTTCCCGATACCGCTGCATCTTCGTCAACATTACATATATATAATACGGGTTTATCTGTAATAAATTGTAAAGGCTTCACATTTGCCATATAGTCGTCTTCACTAAATTCCATAGCTCTTACAGAAATTCCTTCTTCCAACTTACTTTTAATTGTTAAAAGGACAGCCTCCTCTTTTTGTGCCTCTTTGTTCCCGATTTTAGCGGCCCGCTTTACTTTATCCAATCGCTTTTCGGCTGTCTCCAGGTCTTTAAGCTGAAGTTCCATATCGATGGTTTCTTTATCACGAATGGGATCAATGCTTCCATCGACATGCACGATATTATCATTATCAAAACAGCGTATCACGTGTAAAATAGCATCGGTCTCCCTTATATTTCCTAAAAACTGGTTTCCCAGCCCCTCCCCTTTACTTGCACCTTTTACCAAACCGGCAATATCCACAATTTCAACGGTAGCAGGTAAAACACGTTCCGGCTTTACCAGGGCTTCTAATTTCTCAAGCCTGGAATCCGGAACATTAACAACGCCTATATTGGGTTCGATGGTACAAAACGGAAAGTTTGCACTTTGCGCCTTGGTATTGGACAAACAATTGAATAAGGTCGATTTACCTACATTAGGCAATCCTACAATTCCTGCTTTCATTGATCTCGATCGTTTTTAAAATTAACGGCTGCAAATATAGTTATACTTCGCTTTAATTCGGCATCTTTTATAATAATGTGAAAACTTTATTAATCAAATTTATTGGGTTATGAATTTTCTGATAAACCTGAACTTATAATTGGTTCACATAATTTGTTTTATATATATCCAACTTAAACGTTTGATGAGTTGACGGAAGCCGGTGGTTACTGGGATTCTGTACAAATGGGATTTGGCGGAGCCTATTACTATTTAAAAATGAATTATAACTTCTAAGTCATAAAAAAAACCTTAAATTAACCTTCTGGATGCATAAAACGTTGCTTTCCTAGCAGTTCTTCTTCGGTCTCCACGACATCTTCATCGGGCACACAACAATCTACAGGGCAAACTGCGGCACACTGGGGTTCTTCGTGAAAGCCCTTGCATTCGGTACATTTATCGGGTACGATATAATATAATTCATCACTAATGGGTTCCTGGGTCTCTTCCGAATTTACAGCCTTCCCACCGGGCAACACCACATCACCAGTCAAACTTGTTCCGTCGTTATATTTCCAGTCCTCGGCACCTTCATAAATTGCAGTATTGGGGCATTCCGGTTCACAGGCACCACAATTAATACATTCGTCTGTTATTATTATTGCCATAAGGCTTATTACCTTTAGTTTGTTTAAATTTGCAAGGCAAAAATAAGGTCAAAACTATTTATAACCAAACCTGAAATGCAATTACAACATAGAATTAATGCTTTCGCAAAATTAGGAGATTTCCTGGGTCAATTCTCTATTGATGGTGCACGAAAAAATGATAATGTGCAATACAACGATCTGTTTTTTGATGGATTTAAGCACCAGTTAAAACTGGCCGAAGAGCACAATGGATGGTTCACGGCAAATCATATTACCTATGCATTAACAGGATGGTCTAATATGTTGAGTAACAGCATACTTAATGAATGGACAAGTAAGTATAACTTTAATAATAAAAATCGCTTAAATGTAGCCATAGTCATGGCCGGAAATATTCCGTTGGTGGGATTTCATGATTTTCTTTCCGTATTGATCTGTGGCCATAGTGTTTTGGTAAAGCAGTCGTCCAATGACAGGCAGCTCCTGCCCTTTTTAGCCAAATACCTGGAGTATGTAGAACCTCGATTTAAGGGCAAAATAGCATTTACCGAGGAGAAACTGGAAAATTTTGATGCTGTGATCGCCACCGGAAGTAACAATACTGCGCGTTATTTTGAATATTACTTTAAGGATAAAGCTTCAATAATACGAAAAAACAGGAATTCGGTCGCCGTTTTAAGCGGTAAGGAAACCGATGATCAGCTTATAGCCCTTTCCGATGACATTTTCAGATATTATGGATTGGGGTGCAGGAACGTCTCAAAATTATTCGTTCCGAAACATTATAATTTTGACCAATTCTTTAATGCTGTGTACCACTGGCATCCCATCATGGACGGGGCCAAATACGCCAATAATTACGATTATAATAAGGCGGTGTATCTTATGAGCGAATTCGACATGCTGGAAAATGGTTTTTTAATGGCAAAGGAAGATCTGGGCTATGGTTCACCCATCGCTACTGTGTTTTATGAGCATTACGAATCGACCGAATCACTCAAATCAAAATTGAACACTGATACCGAATTTATTCAATGTATCGTTTCAAAGGATTTTATACCATCCGAGATCGAATTCGGACAAACTCAAAATCCGCAGCTTTGGGATTATGCGGATGGCATCGATACTATTGAGTTTTTGATAAAATTATAGTGTAAAAATTATCAATTTTATAACAAATTATAATGAATTAATTAGCAACTTTGCATCTGCTAAATTTGACGATAAAATGAAGATACATAATTTTAGTGCCGGACCCAGTATATTGCCTGAGGAAGTAATGCAAAAGGCTTCAGAAGCTGTTATTAATTTCAATAATGACAATCTTTCCATATTGGAAATTTCTCACCGTAGTAAGGCCTTTGTGGATGTAATGGAACATGCCCGTGCGTTGGTGTTGGAGATCCTGAATCTTGAAGGCAAAGGCTATAAGGTCTTATTTTTACAAGGCGGGGCAAGCACGCAATTCTTAATGGTGGCCTTAAATTTATTGGAAAAAAGAGCCGGCTATTTAAATACAGGATCCTGGAGCGACAAGGCGATTAAGGAAGCCCGTATCTATGACGATATATATGAGGTGGCTTCTTCTAAAAATGCCAATTACAACTATATTCCAAAAGGCTATGATATTCCTTCGGATTACGATTATTTTCATTGTACTTCCAACAATACCATTTACGGAACACAAATAAAGGACTTTCCCAAATGTACGATCCCAATGGTTTGTGATATGAGTAGCGACATATTTTCACGTCAGCTGGATTTTACACAATTCGATCTTCTTTATGCCGGCGCACAAAAAAATATGGGCCCTGCCGGAACCACTTTGGTTGTGGTTAAAGAGGATGTTTTAGGCAAAGTATCCCGGAAAATACCTTCGATGATGGACTATAAAGTTCAAATAAGCAAGAGCAGTATGTTCAATACCCCTCCTGTTTTTGCAGTATATGTTTCCATGCTCACCCTCGAATGGCTAAAAAGCCTCGGAGGTATTGAGGCCATTGAAAAAGAGAATGATAAAAAGGCCCGTCTCATGTATTCCGAGATCGACCTTAACCCCTTATTTAAAGGGTATGCGACCAAGGAAGACCGTTCTTTTATGAATGCTACATTTACATTGGTCAATGACGATCTGAAAGACACTTTTGATACGATGTGCAGGGACGCCGGGATTAGCGGATTGACTGGACATAGAAGTGTTGGAGGATACAGGGCCTCAATGTATAATGCCCTTCCTCTTGAAAGCGTCCAGGTATTGGTTGAAATTATGAACGAACTGGAAAGTAAAGCATAATTGAAATAGAATGTAAAGTTTCCCGCTTTCGCGAGGATTAAACATAAAATTTTATATGAAAGTATTAGCAAACGACGGGATCTCACAAAGCGGTATAGATGCATTGGAAAAGGCAGGTGCCGAAGTGATCACCAATACCGTTGCCCAAGAACAATTAGCAAACTACCTTAACGAGAATAACTTTGACGTTATACTTGTAAGGAGTGCGACTACGGTACGCAAAGATCTTATTGATGCCTGCCCCGGACTAAAGATCATTGGCCGTGGCGGTGTGGGAATGGACAATATTGATGTGGAATACGCTCGTGAAAAAGGGATCCATGTCATTAATACCCCGGCCGCTTCCTCAAGTTCGGTGGCCGAGTTGGTCTTTGCCCATTTGTTCGGCGGGGTTCGGTATTTACACGATTCTAACAGGAATATGCCCCTGGAAGGCGATACTAAATTTAAAGCCTTAAAAAAGAATTATGCCAAAGGAATGGAGTTAAGGGGTAAAACATTGGGTATTATTGGCTTTGGACGTATTGGACAGGAGGTTGCCAAAATTGGTTTAGGTCTAGGTATGAATGTCATCGCCAGTGATATTTATGTACCCCAGGCCACCATTAAAGTAGAATTTTATGATGGTCAGCATATGAATTTCGATATAAAAACAGAGTCCCTGGATTCCGTTTTAAAGCAATCCGATTTCGTTACCGTACACGTTCCGGCCCAAAAGGATTACATTATTGGCAAAGCCCAATTTGATATGATGAAAGACGGGGTTGGTGTAATAAATGCTGCCCGTGGCGGTGTTATTGACGAAGTGGAATTAATTAATGCCATGGAAAGCAACAAGATCGCGTTTGCCGGTCTGGATACCTTTGAAGCCGAACCGACTCCCGCTGTACAGGTCCTCATGCATGGCAGGATATCGCTTACCCCCCATATTGGAGCGGCGACAATGGAAGCCCAGGACCGGATAGGAACCGAATTGGCCTCGCAGATCATTAGCATTTTAAAGCCTGCCTGATCGTCGTATAAGAATACAGGAAAGGAACCCTTTATAGCTTTTATAAAGGTTTTTTTTATGCCTTAAATTTACAGCCTATAAAGGAAACATTACGGAATGGTTATTGTGCAATAGTGATAGCAGGTGGGCCTAACGGCCGAAACGGAATACATCGATTTCTGTTAAAGTCTTTTAAAAGCCCCATAAATATGGGATATTTTGTATCTTTAAGTAAAACAAAAGGTTATGAAATCGTTTATATACATCCTACTATGTTGTGGTTTTCTAATAGGCTGTAACACGTCCAAAACCATTGCCTCGCAAGATACGCCCGGGGCCGCAAACGCTGTAGCATCAGATACGGTTCGTATCGCCAATGAAGAACTGCAATACGAAATTATTATTATTGATCCGGGATTCGAAAGCTGGCTCTATGGCAGGGCCAAGCCCAAAGGGTATTATTCACAATCCTTTCTGGAAAGCAGAAACCGCTTATTTGTTACCGAATGGAACCTGAGAGTGCTTCAGGGATTACGGTTCGATCCACTTTTGTATGAAATGCAAATTGATTATCAGTATCACATCGATTACGGTTACGAAGTAAACTATAAACTGTATTATTACTTCATCTATTTTCAATTGGAGAATAATCAGCGATTAAGCGGTTTTATTCCCCGAATTTAACTTTCGTTTTATATTTTTGCACATTTATGAACATGATGCAAAAATTTAAACAACGCTGGGAAATTCAACACAACTGGCAACTCATATTCCCCTTACTTGGTATTTTAGGATTGCTATATTCCGCCTATAAATTGGCCCTGCTTTTTGTAGAGGAAACCCCAATGTACATCAGTGTTCTAATTACATTGGTGATAACATTTGTTTTATTAAAGTTCATACTATTCCTGTTCAAAAAGTTAGAGAACCGGTGGATATTAAACTACCGCTGGGAAATGATCCGGGTATTTATGGTTTTTGCCATTACCGGAAGCTCGAGTGTTTTTGTGGGTAAACCCATAATTAAGCTTTTTGGAATAACAAAAGATAATTTAAACCCTTCCATGTACTGGATTTTATATATTTTTATAGGGATCATTTTTTACCAGATCCTGTTGGTTTGCTTTGCCTGGATCTTTGGCCAGTTTCAGTTTTTCTGGAACTTCGAAAAGAAGATGCTTAGCAGAATGGGATTGAAACGATTTTTTAATGACTAATGCATACATTCAGGGAACATATAATTTATAAGTTCAGTATTGTGATACTGGTGGCGGCGCTCCTTACGCCCTCATTTGTAAAGTTGTTCCATATCTTCGAAAACCACGAGCATGCCATCTGTGTCAATCAGCAAGACACCCATTTTCATAAAGTTGATCTCGATTGTGAGTTTTATAAGTTTAAGTTAAACACCCGATTTTCTCCATTACAGCACGCTGTTGAGCTGTTAGTTATCGAAGATGACTATCACTTAGTGCGCAATCCAACAAACCATACGCAAACACTTTGGCAATAATTTATACACAAGCTCATGAAATATAAAAGCATGATTTATCTGGTTCTATTTGTAATACTGTTCTCCTGTAATTCACAAATAGCTAAAGAAGAAACTCCTCCAAAGGCTAAAAATGTTATTCTTTTAATTGGAGATGGTACAGGATTGTCACAAATATCATCTGCATTTTATTTTAAGGAAACCAGTCCGAATTACGCGCGTTTTAAGTACATAGGGCTTATAAATACCTCTTCGTCAAGAGAAGATATTACGGACTCTGCTGCAGGTGCTACAGCTTTTGCATCGGGAGTAAAGACATATAATGGTGCAATTGGTGTCGCCGATGATTCTACTAAAGTTAAAAATTTGGTTGAAATAGTGTCACCACAACATATTAAAACCGGGGTGATCTCTACCTCCTCCATACAGCATGCCACTCCAGCCAGTTTCTACGCTCATGTTATAAACAGAGGCTTCTATGAAGACATTGCCGCAGATATGGTTGCTTCTGATATTGATTTTTTTGCGGGAGGTGGTACAATGTTTTTTAATAAAAGAGAAGATGGAAAAAATTTATTAGAGGAATTGAAAGCGAAAGGGTTTGGGATAGATACTTCGGCCCTGGGTGACTTTGCCGGAATTAAACAATATTCAAAAATGGCTTATTTATTAGCGGAAGAACATATGGATCCTGCGGCAAAAGGCCGTGCTGACTTTTTACCCAGAGCCACCGAATTAGGCATAAAATTTCTTAATAAGGATGCAGATAACTCTAATTTTTTCATAATGATAGAAGGTTCGCAGGTAGATTGGGGAGGTCATGCTAATGATGCCGACTATCTTATATCAGAGCTTATTGATTTTGATGATGCTATTGGTAAGGCACTGGATTTTGCAGAGAAAAATGGTAACACATTGGTAATTGTAACTGCCGATCATGAAACTGGAGGATTTACCTTGTCGTCAACTCTTAAGAAAACTGAGGATGGCGAATCTTACAGTGATTATAATGAAATTACAGGGACTTTTTCTACCGATGGGCATTCGGCAACATTAATCCCTGTGTTTGCTTATGGTCCGGGAGCTGAAGCATTTTCTGGTGTTTATGAAAATACTGAAATCTTTTATAAGATATTGGAAGCTACCAATTGGAATAATAAGAATTAATCCCCGCTGGTGCCCTGCTACCGCCACGCTAAAGGTGTGGTGGTATTCGCTAATTTTACTAACTTCGTACTAATGCAACAACACGAACGAAGCGAACTGGCGAAGCAAACCATACACGAGTCCGTTAACCTGCATTGTAACCAAAATTTAAACGCATGAAACTAACCACCGCCATTCTTCCTCTTTTATTAACGCTCTTTATTAGCTGTCAAACCGACAAGAAAGAAAAAACCACAGATACCCAAACTAAAACCGAAAATTTTACATCTAATGATTATCTGGAATTAGTTGCCTTATTTAAAGAATGGAGAACATTTGAAAAACCACCCCTCCGCGATGGGGCTCCCGATTATACAGTAGAAACCTTTGAAAAGCGTTGGCCGGGGTTTAGAGAATTGCAGTCAGGATTACAATCTATTGACACCACAAATTGGCCGGTAGAAAATCAGGTGGATTGGATGATTGTTTGGGCTGAGATGAACGGCTATGATTTTAACCATCGCATTTTAAAACCCTGGGCTCGTGATCCTGCTTTTTATAAATCGGTTTGGTCCTATAGAAGCGATGTGCCGGCTCATGAGGGTCCAACCCATCATGGCACGACAGAACTATGGACATATACTTTTCCTTTATCGACAAAAGTAAGACTTAGATTCTTAACCGATCTAAAAATAATTGCGCCGTTAAATGCTCAGGCAAAGAAAAATTTAACAGGCAATGCCAGGGACTTATGGGTCACCGGTATTAGAGATATTGAATACCAGAGTGTGGTGCTTAACGATCTAAAAAAGCAAGCTTATATTAAAGATGATGTGGAATTGGTTTCAGTTATTGATGAAGCTATAGCTTCAACTAATGACCTTGTTTCCTGGTTGCATGCCGGATCCAAATCAAAAACCGGTCCTTCAGGAATTGGCAAAGACAATTACACCTGGTATTTACAAAATGTACACCTGGTACCATTAACATGGAATGATGAAGTTATGATTCTAAAACGTGAGCTCGCTCGTGCCTGGTCCTCGTTAAAATTAGAAGAGCATAGAAATAGAGATCTGCCGGAGTTGGTTGATGCAGACTCCCCTGAAGCCTATGATAAAATGGCCGATGCGTCTGCCAAAAGCCTGATTAATTTTTTAGATCGGCAAGACATCGTTACCGTGAAACCGTATTTTGATCCTGCTTTACGTGAGCATTTGGGTGAATATGTACCCAGGGAGAACCGAAACTTTTTCCTGATTGGCGAGCATTACGATCCCAGGCCTTTATATTCACATTTTTACCATTGGTTTGAATTAGCGCGTATGGATAATGAGCCACACAAAAGTGAAATAAGAAAAGGCCCATTATTATATAACATTTTCGATTCAAGAAATGAAGGGACAGCCACAGCTGTTGAAGAAATGTTTATGCAAGCCGGTTTGTATGATGATAGTCCAAGAACCAAAGAGATTGTATATATAATGATAGCGCAGCGTGCTGCAAGAGGATTAGGATCATTATATGCTCATGCCAATGAGATGACCATGGAGGAAGCTGGAGGTATTCACAGCGAATACACACCTCGTGGTTGGATGAAAACCGAAAAAGAGCTACTCATTTTTGAGCAACATTTGTATTTACGTCAACCAGGATATGGAACAAGTTATATTACCGGTAAATATTTACTGGAAAATACATTGGCCGAGTATGCCAGGCTACAGGAACTACAAAGCAAACCATTTGTTTTGAAAGATTTTTTTGATACCCTAAATGGTATCGGAAATATCCCTGTTTCATTAGCTAATTGGCAAATAACCGGCTCAAACAATCATTTGAAAATCATTAATAATTGAAAAGTGTAAGACATAATGAACGAAAGGGTAACACCGGTAATTGTTGCACAAGGCATTGAGAGTGCCAGCTAGCGCGGATTTATAATCCATATGCCCTCTTATAGATTCTTAAACGCGTTAAGAATGACAAGCCTTAGAGAAAGTAAATCTGTCATGCTGAATTTATTTCAGCATCTAGTACCAGCTAGCACGGATTTCTAATCCGTGCCCCATTACCACGTAAATTCTTATTAGCAAATTATGTTTTCGTTCCTTTTTGCTAACTTAGTCACCCAACTAACTAAGCATACTCAAAAAAACATGACAAGAACTTCACTTAAACCCATCTTAGCGGGAATTATTTTAGGATTGATATTCGGTTGTCAAAAGCAGGTTAAGAGCGACCAACAAATGGTCGATTTTGGAAACCAATACACCGAGGCCTGGAATAGCAGCATGCCCGCAAGGGTCGCTTCCTTCTATGCGGAAGACGGTTCCTTAACCATCAATAATGGAACGCCCTCGGCCGGAAGAGCAGCATTAGCCGCAACTGCCGGCTCCTATATGGAAGCTTTTCCCGATATGGTATTGGTCATGGATAGCCTCGTTGCCGATGGAGATACCTATCGCTATCACTGGACCTTTACCGGAACCAACACCGGGCCCTGGAGGAACGGGGAACAAGGTCGTCTTTAGCGGATTTGAACGCTGGACCATCAATACCGACAGCCTGGTGCAAAAGTCCATTGGCACATATGACGCCGACGACTACAACAGGCAACTTATCGGAACTACGGACTAAAACCGGCTCTAACAAAGGATAAAATCGTCAAGCCCACTTATTCCCTGCCCTGACCGTTTATTCCTTTGCTTTATAATCCCATTATTTATAAGCTATTTTCAACGTCAATTTAGTTTTGCGGCGTGCCCAATCTGAAAAAACGTATAATTTGATAAATAAAGTAGTTGGAATATTATTATGGATCATTCGAACCGGAATTGCCCTGATCATTGGCATGGCAATTGCCTACCTGTCGTATTCCTTTTTTAGGGAACAAATTCAGCATGTGTATCGCTGGGCAACCTTCGACCGGATCGATTTTATCGGTAAGAACTTTTACATTTTTGCAGACAAATTTTATTATATAAGTGTTGGTATAACCTTCGCCCTCTTTTCAGTGGTTAACAGAAAAAACACCGCGAAAAAGATTGTAAAAAACACCATTTTATTAATCCTTCTTTTTGCTGTATTAGTATTTGGGATATCCGCACTTAACGCCAATGCCGAAATTACCGCGTGTACTACTTGTGGTAATGGTATTCGGATCTTACATTGGAATGCTGTAAATTATGAATTGATCTTAGGCCTAAGCGCTTTCCTCTCACTTATATTTAATGGGATTTTTACAATTGGAAATCGAAAATCCATCGTATAACAAATTATAAAGCATCTCAAAGTTAGCCTTTAATGCACTTCAATAACAGGTTTCTCCTTACGGATCATATGAGTATAGATCCACATGAGGGTAAAGGTGGGTATGACATCAAGCCCTGGAAGTATTTCTTCAATGAAGGAGATCACGCCGGCAATCTTACCCTGGCGCCCTTTATACATCCTGGTCATAATGTAGCCCGACACCGGCGCCCAGACAATATCGATAAAGGGAATATATCCCACGGCATCAAATGCAACACTTAAACCCAGTTTTTTGTATTTAGGTAATCTGTTTAGATCCATAGGTGTATCTTTTATACTACCATAACAAGATTCCCGGCAAAATATTATGAAAGCTTCTCGCTGATAAGCTTTAAAAATTCCGAACGCGTCTCGATATTTTTAAAGGCACCCCTGAATCCTGAAGTTGTCGTAACGGAATTCTGTTTCTGTACACCGCGCATCATCATACACATATGTGAGGCCTCTATGACCAAAGCCACACCCTGGGGTTTTAATGTATCGTTGATACAGTCCAGGATTTGTTCGGTAAGCCGTTCCTGAACCTGCAACCGACGTGAGAAGATATCCACTATTTTGGGTAATTTACTCAGGCCAACAATATGCCCGTCGGGAATATAAGCAATATGGGCCTTACCAAAGAAAGGCAGTATATGGTGTTCGCACAGCGAGTAGATCTCAATATTTTTAACAATGACCATTTCGTTATAGGATTCCTTGAACATGGCGCTCCTTAAAATTTCGGTGGCATCCTGTTGATAGCCCTGCGTTAAGAACTGTATGGCCTTAGCCGCACGATCCGGAGTTTTGACCAGGCCATCCCGGGATACGTCCTCTCCTATCCTGTCAATAATTTCCCGATAGTGTTCCCGTATATCGCCTTTAACATCAATGCTGTACTCTTCAAATTTTTTGTATGGCATAGTTCTTATATTGATCGATCATTAAAACATTGTCGTGCTACTTGCAATCCGGCCTTTATCTCCTTCAATTTCTATCATGTCCTACCCGTCAAAGTTAAGTAAAAAGCAATAACCCACGACAAGCCCTGAACCCAATAAAAGAAATCGACCCAAGGGTTAAGGTATTAAACCCAGATCCCGCTAAAAAAGTGGGATTAGCCCGCCCGTACCTAACGGAACATTCGGGCGGGTTCAACTTACAATTTTGACTGCATTTTACAGACTTCTCAAAATTGAGTTTCATTAAAAAATCAATAGTCCCAAGAAACCTATACCGCTTATGAGTTATTTCCAGATCCCTGATCTTTTTTAACTTTTAGTTGTGAATATCCTAAACAGAGTCGCTGTAGATTTGTAAAAAAACAACTACTAAATCATCGGCGATCACATATGGCAATTCGTTTTATCATTTTCCTAACGCTACTGGTTTACACTTCATTTATTTTTTCGCAGGAAAAAAAGGTCTTAAACATTTCGAAGGCGGATGTTGCTCCTAAAATTGACGGTATATTGGATGATGCGGTTTGGCAAATTGCCGAGGAAGCCAAAGATTTTGTCCAGTTCAGGCCCGAAATGGGTGTGACCGAAAAAGAGTATCAAAAGACCGTAGTTAAGGTGGCCTACAATGACAATGCTATTTTTATTTCGGCTTATTTACATGATAAACCCGAAAATATGATGCGGCAATTTACCAGCCGTGATAATTTTGGGTCAGTCCGATTTTTTTGGCGCGGTGATCAACTCCAATAATGATGCACAGAACGACATCGAATTTTTCGTTTTCAGTTCAGGGACACAGGCCGACGCGGTAGCTTCACCCGAAATCGGGGAAGATTTTGGATGGAATGCCGTTTGGGAAAGTGCGGTAAAGATCGTTGACGACGGCTGGATCGTAGAAATGAAAATTCCCTATTCCGCATTGCGATTTACCAATCAGGAAGACCCTACCTGGGGATTGCAATTTCACAGGCATTTTAGATCAGACAGATCGCAATTCACCTGGAATCCGATGGATATATCTTTAGGCTATCATGCCCTATATCATGGAGAGCTAAAAGGTATAAAAGATATTAACCCTCCAACGCGATTAAGTTTCTATCCCTTCACTTCTGCCCTGGTATCTTCTTTCGATGGTGAAACTATAAACGAATACCGGCTGGGTTTGGATGTTAAATACGGGATAAGCGAAAATTTTACATTGGATGCGACTTTAATCCCGGACTTTAGCCAGGCGGGGTTCGATAATCTTACTTTAAACCTCGGGCCTTTTGAACAGACATTTTCGGAACAACGGCAATTCTTTAAGGAAGGTGTAGACCTGTTCCAAAAGGGTGACCTGTTCTTTTCCCGAAGGGTGGGAAATGCTCCTGAAGAACCCGATCTGGACGAAGATGAAGAATTCCTTGATTTTCCGAACCGGGTAAAATTGCTCAATGCCGTAAAAGTTTCCGGACGGACGAAAAATGGCCTTGGCATAGGGTTCTTTAATGCGATCACCGAGAAGACCTCGGCCATAATAAAGGATACTATCACAGGAGAATCTCGTAGTGAAGTCGTGGAGCCTCTGGCTAACTATAATATTTTTGTTCTGGACCAACAGTTCAATAAAAACTCGTCCGTGAGTTTAGTCAACACCAATGTGACCCGAAGTGGCAGTTTCAGGGATGCCAACGTCACGGCAGCCTTATTTAATATTACGAATAAAACAAATAAATTCAATATAAGAGGTGCCGCCAAACTGAGCAATGTAAATGAACAAGACGGCAAAGTAAGTGGATTCAGCTCCAATTTATCCGTGGCCAAGGTCAGCGGGAATTATCAGTTCAGGTTAGGCCACGAGTTTGCCGATGATAAATATGAGATCAATGATATGGGACTTCAGTTTAGAAATAATTTCAATAACATCTTTTTGCATGCCTCTTATAGAATATTCGAACCCACAGAAAAATTAAATAACCTGAATATTAATTTCAAAGCGAATTACAACCGGTTGTTTGATCCCGGTGTTTATACCGGTACAGAGCTTAGCGCGGATTTTTTCGCTCTCACCAAAAACATCTTCGCTTTTGGCGCTAATTTTTTTATGCTTGCGGGGCAACAAAAGGATTATTTTGGGCCTCGTACCGAAGGCCGATTCTCCGTATTTAAAAATTGGGTGAGCAGCGATGCATTTATCTCGATGGACTATAACAAGCCCTTTGCCTTAGATGCACGTATCGGCTTCGGTACCCTGGTGGACAAGGAACGGGACCTGTTCAATTATAAATTCAGGATAAGCCCAAGATTCAGGTTTAACGAGAAATTCATATTTATCTATGGTATTAATTACGATAACAACCAGGGAAACCGGGGTTATGTCACCGACGTGGGTGAAGATATTATTTACGGCCAGCGCGATACAAAAATTATAGAAAACAGCATCTCGGCTAATTATAATTTTAATTCCTTTCATGGACTGACCCTGACCTTTAGAAATTTCTGGACTACCGTGGATTATGATCATGACCTACTGCTTTTATTGGAAAACGGCGAATACGGATTTGATTCGGGCCATACGGTCGATACTGTTGAAGAGAACCCGAATGTTAATTTCAATACCTGGAACCTGGACCTGAAATATACCTGGGAGTTTGCTCCCGGCAGCCAGCTTGTGGCCCTATATCGCAACCAGTTGTTTAACCAGGACAATTCTTCGAGAGATAATTACTTTAAGAGCCTGGGTACACTTTTTGACCAACCCATTGAGCATGTGTTCTCCCTGCGGTTGGTGTATTATATAGATTACAATAACATAAAGAACGCCTTCAGGAAGAAATCAGGTTAGGTATTGCCAATCTATTGATAAAGTAGTATTTTCACTGCATTATTTACAAGCCATGATCCAAGCGACCCATATTCATAAATATTTTGAAGACCTGCATGTTCTTAAAGGTGTTGACCTTAATATCAGCAAGGGAGAGATCGTATCGGTGGTCGGTGCTTCGGGAGCAGGTAAAACGACCTTACTGCAGATCCTGGGTACTTTAGATAAGGCCACTTCCAAAGCGCATCCCGAATTACGCATTAACGGGATCTCTGTGACCGATCTCAATGATAAGGCCCTCGCAAAATTTAGAAATGAGAATATTGGGTTTATTTTCCAGTTTCACCAGTTATTACCCGAGTTTACAGCCCTGGAAAACGTATGTATTCCGGCTTTTATAAAAGGGATAAATAAGGGTGACGCTGAAGTCAAAGCCAGGAAACTATTGGATTTTCTCGGCCTGTCCCATCGCTATGATCACAAACCCAGTGAGCTATCGGGCGGGGAACTACAGCGCGTAGCCGTGGCCCGGGCATTAATAAATGACCCGCAGCTTGTATTGGCCGATGAACCCTCGGGCAACCTGGACAGCGAATCGGCCGAGAACCTGCACCAGCTGTTTTTTAAACTTCGGGATGAATTTGGGCAAACATTCGTTATCGTTACACATAATGAGGAGTTAGCTAATATGGCCGATAGAAAACTGACTATGGTGGATGGGAAAATAGTAAATAGCTAACAAAATTTAAGAGTAATAATTTGTATTTAAGTTTATAGTTTTGTGCATTTCTTGTTGCACATTTCAACAGTATGAAATTTTATAAATCTAACGGGTAACTCATTATTCAAATAATTGTGACAGATTTTTTAAAGGTATTAGACCTAAAAGACTTTCTTGACGCTAAGGTCTTACAGTATAACAACCCGAATTTTATTGAAAGCGATCCTATACAGGTGCCACATATGTTCTCTAAAAAGGAGGACATTGAAATTGCGGGATTCCTGACAGCAACAATAGCCTGGGGCAATAGAAAGAGCATTATTAAAAATGCAAAACGGATGGTGGAGCTTCTGGACCATTCCCCCCACGACTTTGTAATGCACCACAACGATAGTGACCTGGAACAACTCAGAGCTTTTGTACACCGTACCTTTAATGGTGATGACCTTGTACAGTTCATTAAAAGCCTGAAGCATATTTACTCAAATCATGGCGGACCGGAATCAGTTTTTGTAACCTATGCTCAAACAGATTCGTTACAGCGGTCCATACACGAATTTAAGGCCTTATTCTTTGAAATAGAACATTTACCCAGAACCCGAAAACACGTCAGTGACCCCTTAAAAAATTCAGCTGCAAAACGCATTAATATGTTTTTACGATGGATGGTTCGCCGGGATAAAGCCGGTGTTGATTTCGGGATATGGCAAAGCCTATCCCCTGCTCAACTCTCCTGTCCGTTAGATGTGCATTCCGGCAATGTTGCCCGTAAACTGGGCTTATTGGAACGCCCGCAGAACGACGCCAAAGCTTTAATAGAATTAGATACCAGCCTGCGCAAATTAGATCCCATTGATCCGGCAAAATATGATTTTGCTTTATTTGGCCTGGGTGTTTTTGAGGGATTCTGACTATTAAATGTTAATTCATTTCTCAATTGGTTTCAAAATAGTAATTTAGTCACATTCTAAAACTAACTAAGTACAATTCAATGAAAAATTTTCTTAGCCTTTTATTCCTAGCAGCCTTTACAATTACATATAGCCAAAGTCGAAAGATACCCGTGGACACCATGGTAGTAACGACGCATAACACCACGATCAAGGGGGTGAGCATGTCCTATACCGCAACTGCGGGAACGCAACCGGTTTGGGATGAAAGCGGAGCTCCAATAGCCACTTTGTTTTATACGTATTACCAAAGAAATAATATTAAGGACAGGGCAGGCAGGCCACTCATTATTTCCTTTAACGGAGGGCCGGGATCGGGATCGGTATGGATGCATGTTGCTTATACAGGGCCACAGATCTTAAAGATAGATGATGAAGGGTTTCCGGTGCAGCCTTATGGTGTTAAATCCAATCCAAACTCTATAATTGATGTCGCCGATATAGTTTTCGTGAATCCGGTAAACACCGGGTATTCCAGGATGATCCCGGACAAGGAAGGGAAAATGCCGGATCGGGAGCAATTTTTTGGAATAAATGCCGATATTAAATATCTGGCCGAATGGATAAATACCTTTGTATCACGAAAGAACCGTTGGGAATCCCCCAAATATATTATTGGCGAAAGTTATGGCGGTACCCGGGTAATGGGTTTATCCCTGGCATTGCAAAACAACCAGTGGATGTACCTTAATGGCGTGATCATGGTATCTCCTGCCGACTACAAACTATACCGAACCAGCCAGCCCATATATTCGGCGTTGAATCTGCCCTATTTTACGGCTGCGGCGTGGTTTCATAAAACGCTTCCGCCAGAGCTTCAAAGTAAGGATCTGTTGGATATATTACCCGAATCGGAAGATTTTGCAGTGAATACTTTAATGCCCGCACTAGCCAAAGGGGGATTTATTTCAGCAGCCGAAAAGGAAAGTGTGGCAAATAAAATGTCTTACTATTCCGGATTGAGCGAAAAAGTAATTTTACAGCACAATTTGGATGTACCGGCCAACTTTTTCTGGAAAGAACTGCTGCGGGATGAAAGCGGACAGACCATAGGCCGGCTGGACTCCAGGTACCTGGGCCTCGACAAAATGGAGGCAGGCAGCGCTCCCGATTATAGCGCAGAGTTAACATCCTGGCTGCATTCGTTTACCCCGGCAATTAATTATTATCTCCGTGAGCATCTCAATTTCAAAACGGATATAAAATATAATATGTTTGGCCCGGTAGATCCATGGGATACCGAAAACGATAATACAAGGGACAATTTACGACAGGCCATGGCTCAGAACCCTTATTTAAATGTTCTCGTACAATCGGGATATTATGACGGGGCCACTAACTATTTTGCGGCTAAATATACCATGTGGCAAACCGACCCCAGTGGAAAAATGAATGATCGGTTTACTTTCAGGGGATACCGAAGTGGCCATATGATGTATTTGCGCCAGGAGGACCTGGTCTCGGCTAACGACGATCTTCGTGAATTCATTAAAAAATCGTTGGCAAAAGGAAAATCAGCAAAATATTAAATTATGAAAATCGGGGCTCACAAAGTATTATTCACCTTTTTTATCTTAATATTGTTTTGTTCTTGTAAAACGGAACCTCCGGAACCTATAACTTTTATACCGATTCCAACGGAATCGAATAGCTCTGAACCCAATTTACACAAGGCTCACGATGGTACCATATATTTAAGCTGGATCGAAACCAATCCCGATAAAAGCAGTACGCTTTTGTTTTCCAGTTTGGAAGATAATAATTGGACTACCCCTAAAACTATAGCCAATGGTAAAGAATGGTTTGTTAATTGGGCAGACTTTCCGGCGATTACCTCATTCGGTGAAGAAAGCCTGGCGGCGCATTTTTTAGATAAAAGCGCAGCTGATACTTATGCATACAATGTAAAGCTTACCTTATCTAACGATAACGGAAATACCTGGAATGAGGCCTTTATTCCACATAATGATAATACAAATACCGAACATGGGTTCGTTAGCAAGGTCGCTTTATCCGATGATGCTTTTCTCGCTATTTGGCTGGACGGAAGACAAATGGCTTACGCCGAACAAGATTCAACCATAGTTAAGGAAATGACTTTACGTAGTGCCACGATAAATGCAAAAGGAGAAATACTTAGTGAGGATCTATTGGACGGTCGTGTGTGTGATTGTTGCCAGACAGATGCAGCAATGACCGCCAAAGGCCCTATAGTAGTTTACAGGGATCGGTCGAAGGACGAAATAAGAGATATTTATTATGTCAGGCATGTCAATGGCCATTGGACCGAACCCAAACCCGTTTTTAATGATCTTTGGGAGATCTCCGGATGCCCGGTAAATGGCCCCGCAATTGCATCATTAAAGAATACTGTTGCTACGGCCTGGTTTACCATGGCGAACGATGTACCGAAGTTAAAAGTGGCGTTCTCTGGCGATAACGGTGATACATTTAGCGACCCTGTTCACCTGGGCGTAGATCCTATTGGCAGGGTCGATCTGGAATTATTAAATGACGGTTCGGCATTGGTTTGCTGGATGGATATAATAGAAGGTAATACGGTTATTCAACTTCAAAAAGTTTATGGTAACGGCGATTTGGGTAAGGCGATTACGGTAACAGGAGCTTCAGAAAGCCGGTCCAGTGGGTTTCCGAGAATGGCACTTAAAGATAATCTGGTCTATTTGGCCTGGACCAGCGTAGGCGAAGATAATTTAAGTATTAAAACGGCCGTTGTAAACACGAATGATTTAAATTGAGCCTATTGATACAATTGTCATTTCAACCATGTATTTCTTAAGGCTAATTGAGATTTTGTAGGATCCTCAACAGGATTCAGATTCCAGCCGAGTAACTTTAATCCCACTTTATCAAAGAATTCCTGATAATTTATTGGTGTGCTGCCTTCGACGTGTGTTCTTAAGAAATTACCAACTGAAGGATATGTCATTGCAGTAATTTCGGCTATAATAGTGTCATCCTTAAACGGTTTGTCCTTGCCATACTTCTTAGAAAGCTCTTTCATTAAAGACAATATACTGCGTTCTCCCTGGCTCCCTTCACGCATTAAAATATCGATACACATACCCATTAATGCCCCTTTCATATACACATTATAAAAGTTACGGGCATAAGGAGCTTCCGTTATATTTTCACTCATTTCTGTAAAACTCATAGTATCATTGAGGCGTTTGGAAATAAGGATCTTCCGGGCCATTCTTTTATAAAATTCGGGTTCGGAAATCAGTCCCTCATAGACCTGAAAATGTTGCGCAAAATATTCGGTAACGCCTTCGTACATCCATAAGTGTTTCGAAAATATGGGAAAGTTGTAATCAAAATAATGTATGTATTCCGAATGAATGCTCAGCGGTGTAATAATGTGGAAAAACTCATGAGATACGGTCTCGATCAATGACTTTGCCAGGCTTTCACTTGAACTCTTTTCTCTTAAAACGACCACTGTAGACGTATGATGCTCCAGGGCCCCAAACCCTCTTGGAGATGTTTCACTGTCATCAGATAAATACAGATAAATATCATAGCGTGAAGTATTGTTAATATCTCCCAGATAAGCTTTTTGAGCCTCCATCATTTTGAATATGGCCTCCTTTATTTTTAAAGCGGAATGCACTTTATTTGGAGAATATACACTTAACACAATTTTTATATCGCCAACCTGAAACTCTTCAACATCAAGATTGCCGTACATCATAGGATTGTCAACGATATCAAAATACCGTGGCGCAAAATAACTTGTTGTAATTTGCGATTCGTTTTTACTTAAAACAGATCTCACTTCCTGCAATGCCGAACTGCGTACAAAAGTGGCAGGTGCAATAACATCCAGGAGATAGGAATTGGTTTTGAGCTCATCGAAATATCCAACAAAACCGTGCAAATTTAATACATAATTATCGGGATGAATATTCGTTCCCGAAGGTGAGAATGGTGCAAATGCTCCGGTACGTTCAATGTCGTAAGTATCATTTACGAGATATGTAATTTTATCCAGCATGCCGGCGTTTGGAATATACCAGGAGTTATTATCCTTTTTTTCTGTAGATAATGCATTGCCTTCATAATCCAGTGCAACAAAGTCCTCAATAAAACTCCCAAAATCACTTACTTCATAATCCCCCGGTATAACTTTAGGCAATCTGTAAATAACCTCATCTTCTGTAAAACGGCCGGGATTAATCAATACGGGTACCTTATCATTTGTAACGGAAGTCAGATCGATGGTCACTTTTATAGGGAGGTCTTTTGCCAGATCGTTTACCACCCTTCCCGTTGTGCTGCAACCGGTTAAGAGTAGAATTGCAAATAGCGATATTAAATAGTGTTTCATTGAATTATAAGGGCATAAATAAATTGCATTCGACGCCAAAAATAAGATTTGTAGCCTCGAATTAACTTAAGAATATGTTAAAAAGAAGATTTAGTATATTCGCAAATGTCAAATCCATTAATTAGCATTCTTGTTCCTTTTAAAAATACGGCTGAATTCTTACCGGAATGCCTGCGGTCTGTAATTAACCAGTCCTATCCATATTGGGAACTGCTCATCGTAGACGATGGTTCGAGTGATGAAAGCTATAGCATCGTAGCATCATTTTCAAAAACAGAACCCAGAATTCAACTTTTTAAAAACGTGGGGGTTGGCATAATTAAGGCTTTGCAGACGGCTTTTAAAAAAAGCAGAGGCGAATATATTACCCGAATGGATAGCGATGATATAATGGTTCAAAATAAACTGGAACTCTTGCTGAATGACTTAATAACACATGGAAAACAACATCTTGCCATTGGACTGGTTAACTATTTTTCTAAAAGCGGTATTGGAGAAGGGTATTCAAAATATGAGGCATGGATAAATAGTTTAAGCTTGGAGGGAACCAACTATTCCGAAATCTATAAAGAATGTGTCATCCCTTCGCCTTGTTGGATGATCCATCGTGAAGACCTGGTTGCTGCCGGAGCATTCGACTCTGAAATATACCCCGAAGATTACGATCTGGCCTTCAGGTTTTATGAATATGGTTATAAGTGCATACCCTGTGATAAAGTTTTACATAAATGGAGGGATTACCCGGAACGATCGTCAAGAACCGATCCGCATTATTCTCCCGATTATTTATTGGACATTAAGTTGTTCTATTTCTTAAAATTAGATTATGATGATTCTAGGCCCTTAACAATTTGGGGCGCCGGGGATAAAGGAAAAAGAATAGCCAAAGGCTTAATAGAAAAAAATATTCCTTTTCACTGGATTTGTGACAACCCAAAAAAAATCGGTCGCGATATTTATGGTAAACCGCTTAAACCATTCCAATTTTTAAACCAGCTTAAAAACCCCCAGAGTATTATTACCGTAGCCAACTCGGATGCTCAAATTCAAATCAGGAATTATCTCAAAACATTGCAGCTCCAATCCATGACCGACTATTTTTTCTTCTGCTGATAAATGGCGCTAAAAGTTAAAATTCTCAAAATGGTATCAAGTTAATATGGTTTCATTTTCTATATTTGACAAATCATTAAAAGGAATGCAGTTTAAACATCCGGAACTTCTTTACGCCTTACTCCTACTAATCATTCCTATTATAGTTCATTTATTTCAATTGCGCCGCTTTCAAAAGGTTCCGTTTACCAATGTGCAGTTTTTAAAAAATGTAATTTTACAGACCCGCAAAAGTTCCCGGCTAAAAAAATGGCTTATTCTATGTACCCGGTTATTATTATTAGCCGCGATCATAATAGCTTTTGCCCAGCCCTACTGGTCCAATTTACAAAGTGCATCGGTTGAGACCGAAACCGTGATATACCTTGACAACTCCTTTAGTATGCAGGCTAAAGGGGATAAAGGGGAGCTCTTAAAAAGAGCGGCTCAGGATATTATTAGTACCCTGGACGAAAGCGATAAGATCACTGTTTTTACGAATTCAAGCGTTTTTATTAATACATCAAAAAAATCCCTTACAAACGATTTGCTTCAACTGGAGTATAGTTCAACCCAACTGGATTATGAAGCCGTGGTATTAAAGGGCAAGCGTTTATTTAAAAAAGAAGGCGCTTCTCTAAAGAACCTCGTTTTACTTTCCGATTTTCAACAACAGGACAAGGACTTTAGTATTGATTCGGATAGCCTGGTTAGTATAAATTTAGTACCGTTACGTCCGGTTAGTCCTAATAACATTAGTGTAGATAGCTTGTACATCTCAAAGACCAACGCCAATACCACCGAGATTACCGTGATATTAAAACGGCACGGAAATACGGCTGATGATATTTCTATTTCGTTGTTTAGCGATGATAACCTTATCGCGAAAACTTCTGTTAACCAAAGTAATGGCTTTGAAGGCATACTTACCGTGCCAAGTGGAGAGGAGCTAAACGGAAAGATTACAATTGAAGATGGACAACTGTCGTTTGATAACACCCTTTATTTTAACATTAGCCAACGTTCTAAAATAAATGTACTTTCTATAAATTCGGCCGATGATAATTTTTTAAAGCGTGTCTATAGTAAGGATGAATTCAATTATACAGCGGTTGATTTAAGTCAGCTAAATTATAACGATATAAACGCGCAGGATCTAATCGTACTTAATGAGATTGATAATATTCCGTTGGCATTGATAAACGTCCTGAATGCGTTTATAGAGAACGGAAATTATATTTTAATTATACCTTCAGAAGACATTACGATACCATCTTATAATCAGTTATTTACAAAATTTGGAAATATAAAAATTGATTCATTGAACAATACCGAAAAAAAATTGACAGAAATAAATTTTTCCCACCCTATTTATAGTGATGTTTTTGATGCGACGGTTTCAAATTTTCAATATCCTAAAGTAAATATGTTCTATGAGTTGGCATCTAACGGGAGTTCAATCCTTAAGTTTGAAGATGGTAAATCCTTTTTATTACAAAATAACGGATTATTTGTGTTTACGGCGGCATTGAATTTGGAAAATTCGAATTTTATAAATTCCCCGCTCATTGTACCTACACTTTATAACATTGGGAGACAGAGTTTACAATTGCCAATATTATATTATACGATTGGCAAAGAAAATAAATTCGATATCAATACGGCAATGCAACAAGATGACATCTTAAAGATCGAGGCAAATGGTTCCGAAATTATTCCGTTGCAGCGTACCTTTAGTAATAAGGTGACCATAACCACAAACGAAACACCCGAAATTGCCAGTACTTATGCGATCACCAATAACTCGGAAGTTCTTGAATATATAAGTTATAATTATGACCGTAAGGAAAGTAATTTAAGCTATATGGATCTATCCAATATAAGCAATGCAAAATTAAATAATTCCATCCCTCAGGTTATTAATACAATAAAAAGTACTGCTAATGTTAATGAGCTATGGAAATGGTTTGTTATTTTTGCACTAATGTTATTAATTATTGAAATGCTCATCTTAAAATATTTTAAATGAACTTGATCATAAAATCAGCCACAATAATTGATTCAAAAAGTCGATTTCATGATAAAACTCAAGATATTTTAGTTGAAAAAGGCATTATTACCAAAATTGCAAATCGCATAAATAACCCGAAGAAATATAAGGAGGTAGCCTTAAATAATTTGCACATGTCTCAAGGGTGGTTTGACAGTAGTGTAAGTTTTGGTGAACCGGGTTATGAGGAGCGGGAAACTATTGCCAATGGATTACAGACGGCGGCAAAGTCCGGATTTACAGCTGTTGCTTTAAATCCGAATACCAATCCTGTTATTAATACGAATTCCGAAGTTTCATTCTTGAAGTCTAAAGCTGATAAACATCCTGTGGACCTCTACCCTATTGGAGCCCTCACCAAGCATAGTAATGGCGAACACCTTGCGGAACTCTATGATATGCACAATGCAGGAGCAGTAGCCTTTAGCGACTATCAAAAACCGGTATCCGATCCTAACCTCATGAAAATTGCATTGCTTTATGCTTCCAACTTTGATGGCCTGGTATGTTCTTTCCCGCAAGATACAGGTATCTCCGGGCAGGGGGTTATGAACGAAAATATAACAAGCACAACTATTGGTCTTAAGGGAATACCTACCCTTGCAGAGGAACTACAAATATCAAGAGACCTGTTTTTATTGGAATATACCAATGGAAAACTCCATATTCCCACCATATCGACGACGAAATCTGTTGCATTGATCAGGGAAGCAAAGAAGAAAAAACTCAATGTAAGTTGCAGTGTTGCAATTCATAATCTTTTTTTTACGGATGATAGCCTGCTAACATTCGATACAAATTTTAAAGTCTCTCCACCCCTGCGCACAAACGAAGATGTCAATGCCCTCATTTCGGGCTTGAAAGATGGCACTATAGATATGGTTACCAGCGACCATAATCCTTTGGATATAGAACTCAAAAAGGTTGAATTTGATTTTGCTTTTAACGGAACCATAGGTTTGGAAAGTGCCTTTGGGGTGCTTAACAGCCTCTTTACAACCAAGACTGCCATTAAATTATTGACCAAAGGCAAAGATAGATTTGGTATTGAAACCAATACAATCAACATTGGCAACAGGCTGAATACGACCCTATTTGATCCCATAACGCCGTCTGTATTTTCTGAAGAAGATATTATGTCAAAATCGAAGAATAGCATATTTTTGGATACAGGGTTAAAAGGCGTTGTTTACGGTATATGTAATAATAATACTATTGTTTTAAACTAATATTCACATGGCAACTCAAAACACAATAAAAGAGGGAAAAGTCCTTGCAATTATCAGTTATTTTACCTTTATAGGCTTGCTCATTGCTATAGTAATGAATCTAGAAAAAAGGAATCCTTTTACATCGTTTCATATCAGGCAAATGTTTGGTTTAATTATTATGCTCATTATTTCTAATGTTACGGAAAAATATGTCGACAGTTGGCTTGGTACCATTTTTTGGATAATAACCTTTTTAAGTTGGATCTATGGATTATATTATGCCGTTTATGGTGAATATAAAGAAATTCCGTATATAGGTGGCAAATTCCAGCAATGGTTTAAAAACATTAATTAATATTGAGAAACTCAGGCCTAAACTACATCTCAAGACCATCATCGTTGAGAGCTAATGCTCCGTTAGTTATTATGTTACACGGTTATGGAAGCGACGAAAAGGATCTATTTTCTTTTGCATCCGAATTACCGGAAGAACTTTTTATTATTTCTATAAGGGCGCCCTATCCATTACCGCCGTATGGAAATGCATGGTATGCTATAAATTTTGATGCAGACCAGGGCAAATGGAACGATAATGAACAGGCCATACAATCGCGTGATCGCATTTCACAATTTATAGATGACGCAACCGCTACCCTTCCTGTAGATCCGCAAAATGTAACTCTCCTGGGGTTCAGCCAGGGTACCATATTAGCTTACGCTGTCGCATTGACCTATCCTGAAAAGGTAAAAAATATTGTTGCATTAAGTGGCTATATAAATAAAGATATATTACCCGATGATCTTAATAGTGCAGATTTTGGGCATTTGGATTTTTATTGTTCTCATGGAAGCCTTGACCAGGTCATTCCGGTAGAATGGGCCCGGCAAACACCCGATTTCTTAAAAGCTCTAAGCGTAAAACATCAATATGGCGAATTTCCGGTTGGACATGGTGTGGCCCCTCAAAATTTTTACGCGCTCAAGGCATGGCTAAAAGACAGGGTTTAAAAATAGTAAAATTGCGATTAGGGTCTTATCAATAGGATTGAGGAGGATACATGAAATGCTCAACAAGTCTGAATTTTAATTCCTGCGCATCCGTAATCTCATAGGTTAAGAACAATTCTCCCCAATATTTACCATCCGAGAAGTCTGCAATGATCCATTTATGATTTAAAAGTTTCACCTTATTGATCAAGATTTTGCCTTCTGTCATTGAGGCGTAAGGTACAATGGGATGCTCATCGCCTTCGTAAACATTGAGCTTGTGCAATTCGTCTTTAATGAAAGGTATCAATTCGGCAGTATCGTAACCACTGTTCTCAAAATAGCTCAGGGCATCATCATTATTATCAATATTAAAATAAAGGAGTTCCAGATTCTCATCTTCCAGGGCCATAATTGAATCTTTATAAGTTTCAATTGCCGCCTTGGACCTGTTAATTTTCTTTTCGTAACTTTCTAAAATCCCTTTTGAGTTCACATATTGAAAAATGACGAACAGCAATGTAAAAAGGAACAAATACATAAAAATTTTACCTTTCATCTCTTAAATCTCTATTTGTAAGTTATCATAAGCTAAATAAACGTGTTTTGGCAATGTTTGTTGTACTTCTTCGTGAAATCCCAAATAATGGCTTATATGCGTTAAATAAGCCTTTTCAGGCTTCACACGGTTTACAAAAGCCAAAGCTTCTTCCAGATTTAAATGAGAATAATGCGGTTTAATGCGAAGTGCGTTTACAACGAGTACTTTTATCCCTTCCAGTTTCTTCAATTCATCTTTGGCAATGGTCTTCACGTCGGTTAAATAAGCGAAGTCCTTAAACCGAAATCCAAATACCTCTAGCTTGTCATGTAAGACCAGAATGGGGATTACTTTCATCCCACTAAGTTCAAATGGTACATTGGTAATCTCATGTTCTTCCAATGTTGGTGCTCCGGGGTATTTATTTTCAATTTCAAATACATAATCATATCTGCGGTGTAGCGCATCCAATACCCGCTTATGGGCATAAATAGGAATATCCCCCTGATTGAAAAAGAAGGGTCTTATATCATCCAATCCGGCAACATGATCGCTGTGCTCATGGGTAAATAAAATGCCATTGATCTTTGTGCAATTTGCCCTTAACATTTGATATCTGAAATCCGGGCCACAGTCTATTACATAAGAATGGCCCTCCCACTCCACTAAGACCGAAACACGCAGACGTTTGTCTTTTGGATCGGTGCTTAAACATACCGGATGATTACTTCCAATTACAGGAATGCCCTGAGATGTGCCGGTGCCGAGAAAAGTGATCTTCATAAACTTTAATTCAAAACAAGTTTAAATTTAAAATATATTATGGAAAAGCAATGGGTCCTTTTAGTTTTTTTAAAGTGACAAGTTCTTGTAATTTTGCGTTTTTAATTAAATTTTAGTTAAAAGATGATAAAAATCAGATTAAATAACCGGATTAAACTTTATTTTTACTGAAGTAAAACCTAAATCTTTTCATTGTATGAAAATAGGTATCTTAAAAGAAACCCAAAAAGGTGATAAACGTGTCTCCATTTCTCCGAGTATTGCTGATCAACTTATTAAAAAGGGATTTGAAGTTTTAGTTGAAGAAGACGCAGGGGCAAGTTCAAAATTTAAAAATTCCGATTACAGGAATATTGGAGCTATAATTGAAAAAAGAGGCGTTATTTTTAAAGAATCGGATGTGCTTATTAAAATTAACCCTTTTGATGAAGACGACTTAAAATTGGTTAATGAGCGACATATTTTGATGAGTCAGCTATTTCATAAATCGCATCCCAAACTTATTGAGAAAATTTCCGTAACGGGAGTTACCGCATTTTCAATGGATGCCATGCCTCGAATTTCAAGAGCACAGGATATGGATGTATTAAGCTCGCAAAGTAATCTGGCAGGTTATAAAGCAGTGATTAGAGGAGCTTTTGAAATGACAAAAATATTTCCCTTAATGATGACTGCTGCCGGTACCATTACCCCGGCTAGAGTATTGGTTTACGGTGTTGGTGTGGCCGGTTTGCAGGCTATTGCCACGGCAAAGCGCCTGGGTGCTATTGTTGAAGCAACGGATATACGACCGGAAACCAAGGAACAGACCGAATCGTTAGGCGCTAAATTTATTAAAGTGAATGATAATGGTGAAGGAACAAACGGGGTTTATGCAAAAGTAGCCTCCGAGGATTATGCAAGGCGGCAGCGGGAAGCATTAAATAAGTCTTTATTTGAAGCCGACCTGGTAATAACCACGGCCATGGTGCCGGGCAGAAAATCGCCCATTCTAATTACGAAAGAACAAGTGAAACAGATGAAAAATGGCGCCGTAATTATCGATTTGGCTGCTGCGCAAGGAGGCAACTGCGAATTAAGCAAAATGAACAAAATAGTTAGGAAAAATGGAGTGAAAATCATAGGAACATCCATATCTCCTGAAAGTGTGTCGACCAATGCCAGCGAATTATTTGCCAAGAACATGTACAACTTTATCATACATTTAACCGAAGACAGTCTGTTTAAATGGGATTTTGAGGAGGAAATAACCGATGCAACGTTAATCGTATATAAAGGAAAAATAAGACAAAACGGAAAAACCGCATAAACTATGACCGAATTAATAGATTTTATTACTAAAAATCTCCAATTTATATACATCCTCATTTTGGCTGTTTTTGTTGGAGTAGAAGTAATTAAAAATATTCCTGCCGTATTGCATACGCCATTAATGTCCGGGGCCAATGCACTTAGCGGCGTTGTTATTGTAGGCGCCATTTTAGTCCTGATAAACGCCGACCCTGACAATACAGTTACCTTAATCCTGGGATTTATAGCGGTTGTTTTAGGCATTATAAATGTAGTTGGAGGCTTTGCTGTTACAAACCGTATGTTGCAAATGTTTAAAAAGAAAGGCAAATGAATATCCCCTTAAGTATTATTTACCTCGTCTCGGTGATAACTTTTGTCATAGGATTAAAATTATTAGGACACCCCGAAACAGCCAGAAGAGGTAATTTAATAACTGCTACGGGTATGGGGCTGGCCATACTCGGGACGATTATTTTACATGATCTGGAAGTTCCCACATTTATTTATGGACTTATAGGAGGCGCAATCCTGGTTGGTGCCGTCATAGGATGGATTATTGCCATCAAGGTAAAAATGACTAAAATGCCCGAGCTTGTATCGCTATTTAATGGATTTGGTGGTGCAAGTGCGGCGCTTATCGGTATTGTTGAATTTGAACATAATACAGGACATATAACACAGCTTATAACCGTCATCGCCGCCATTGTAATTGGTAGTATAACATTTTCGGGTAGTATGATTGCCTGGGCTAAACTCAATGGCATGATGTGGAAGGACATAAGGCTTCCGGGCTATAATGTTATAAATAATTTGTTCTTTTTGGGGCTGTTAACCTTTTGTGTCTTTATTGTTTGGAATAATTTAGACAGCAGCCTTATAGTATATTTATTATCATTTGCCGCACTGGTTTATGGTGTCTTGTTCGTCATACCCATAGGAGGGGCAGATATGCCGGTCGTAATTTCACTTTTAAACTCCTTAACCGGGGTAGCAGCTGCTGTCACAGGAGTGCTTTATGGAAATATGGTCATGTTAATTGGCGGCGTTCTTGTAGGATCTGCAGGGTTGATTTTAACCTTTGCCATGTGCAATGCCATGAACCGGTCGCTTTTAAATGTGTTCTTTGGCGGATTTGGAAATTCAGATACTCAAGCCGGTGAAGACGTTAATTTACATTCGGTAAAAGGAGATATCAAAAGAACAACCGTGAGCGATGTGGCTATATTGTTGAATTATTCGCAGCGCATCATTTTTGTTCCGGGGTATGGATTGGCAGTAGCACAGGCACAACATGCCATACATGAATTAGAGCAAATGCTTAGCAGTAAAGGCATAGAAGTAAAATATGCCATTCACCCTGTGGCAGGTCGTATGCCGGGTCATATGAACGTATTATTGGCCGAAACTAATGTTGATTATGACAATTTAGTCGAAATGGAAGATGTTAATCCCGAGTTCGCGAATACCGATGTGGTATTTGTTGTTGGTGCCAATGATGTTGTAAATCCGGCAGCAGATAACGATAAAAATAGCCCTATATATGGGATGCCTATTCTTAAGGTCGAAGACGCCAAGCAAATTATTGTTAATAAACGAAGTATGAAACCCGGTTATGCCGGAATAGAAAATGAACTGTTTTATAACCAAAAAACCTCTATGCTTTTTGGAGATGCCAAAGACGTTATACAAAAGCTGATAACAGAATTAAAAGGCATGTAACTGCTATTGTAAATCTTGGTTTAAAGTCATTTTATAATTTGAAATGGCTTTTTTATTTAAATAAGCTTATTTTTTTTCATTACGTCTCGAATTTAATACCTTTGTTGTGCACTTAAAATGCAAACTGTCAAATGGAAATTACTTTAAAGGGAGATACGCAGATAGATGAAGTTCCTGCGTTGAAACAAAAGGCGTTAAGAATCAATTTAAACGAAAATATTTACGGAACATTTGCCGAAATCGGTGCAGGCCAGGAGACTGTCAGGCAATTCTTTAGAGCCGGTGGAGCTTCACGAACCATTGCAAAATCCATGTCGGCTTATGATAAAGATTTTAGTGATGCCATTTATGGGATAGAAGATGACAAGCGATATGTCACTGAAGCGCGTTTGCGAAAAATGTTGTCGCATGAAGTCAACCTCATCGAACAACGGATATCCCGTGAAAAACATCCGGATAAAATGTTCTTTTCTTATGCAAATACGGTCGCCACGATCGATTTTGCAAAGAAATTCAAAGGCCATGGTTGGTTAGGTATTAAATACCAGGTAGATCAAGACCAGGAATATAATGATATAGTCTTACACTTCCGTTTTAAGGAAAATGACACCCGCCTGCAACAACAGACCTTGGGAGTATTGGGCACAAATCTTATTTATGGTGCCTTTTACAAATATAATGAACCAAAAAAGCTATTGCGTTATTTATATGACCATTTGGATAAGGATCAATTGGAAATTGATACCATCAATTTTTCGGGCCCTATTTTTGAAGACGTAGATAATCGTCTTATGAGTTTACAACTGGTAAAAAACGGAATGACCGAAGCAGTAATGTTCAATCCCCAGGGACAGAATGTGTTACCGGGAAAAGAGCTTTATAAGAAAAATATATTAACCCTTCGCGGCAGCTTCAGGCCTGTAACTAAAGTGAATATGGATATGTTTGAAAAATCGTATAACATGTTTATAGAAGAAAACAGGGTCGATGTCGAAAATACACAGGTCTTGTTTGAAATTACACTGTCAAACTTACGTTTGGAAGGCGAGATAGACGAGCAGGATTTTATAGACCGGGCCGACCTGCTGTGTTCACTGGGTCAAACAGTTTTGATCTCTAATTTCCAGGAATACTACAAATTAGTAGAATATTTCTCTCAATATACCAAGAGCCGTATGGGACTGGCCATAGGTACTAACAATCTTGTAGATATTTTTGACGAAAAATACTATCGACATTTAAGTGGAGGTATCCTTGAAGCCTTTGGTAAATTATTCTTTAAAGACCTTAGGGTTTATTTATATCCTATGCTCGACCCTGATTCCGGCGAATTAATTACCAGTGAAAATTTAAAGGTACATCCGCGTATGAAAGAATTATATAAATTCTTTAAATACAATGGCAAAGTGGTCGATATTAAGGATTATGATGCCAGTGTTCTAAGTATTTTCTCAAGAGAAGTTTTAAATATGATCGCCGATGGCCGGATGGGTTGGAAAAATATGCTCCCCGATGGTATAGCGGATCTCATAAAGGACTACCGCCTTTTTGGCTTCACCAGGAAACCTATTATTCTGAAAAAGAAGCTAAAAACAAAATAAACTCGCAGCTCCTTTTATTTGAGTATTTGACTGGTATGCGCTTTAGTGTTTACCTTTAAAATAATATCCTCGATAATACCATTTTTGTCAATAACAAAAGTTGTGCGATGAATTCCGTCATAAGTACGTCCCATAAATTTTTTGGGTCCCCATACCCTAAAGGCATTAATCACGGATTTATCGGTATCTGCTAAGAGCGAATACGGGAAATTAAATTTATTTCTAAAATTAGATTGCCTTTTTTCACTATCGGCGCTTACGCCTAAAATTTCATAACCCAAAGCCTGGAATCGCTCATAATTGTCACGTAAATTACAGGCTTCAAGGGTACAACCCGGAGTGTTCGCTTTCGGATAAAAGAACAAAACCACTTTTTTTCCTTTAAAATCATCTAACGAAATTATATTTCCGTCCTGGTCTGTGCTTGTAAAATGCGGCGCTTTATCTCCAATTTTAAGTGTGGTCATATTTGTTATCTTTATGTGCTCACAAATATAATGTAATGACTAAAAAAGAAAGGGTAAATTTTGTAATAAATACCCTGAATAAAATATATCCTGAAATTCCAATTCCACTAGAACATAAAGACCCTTATACCCTGCTTATTGCAGTGCTGCTCTCGGCCCAAAGTACCGATGTAAGCGTAAATAAAACGACGCCTCTATTGTTCAATAAAGCAAATAACCCCTATGATATGGTCAAATTGAGTGTGGAGGAGATCCGGGAAATCATAAAACCCGTTGGATTGTCACCAATGAAAAGCAAGGGAATACATGGGCTGTCGGAAATTCTTATAAGAGAGCACAGCGGAAAGGTCCCCTGCAGTTTTGAGGCTTTAGAGGCGCTTCCTGCGGTGGGTCATAAAACGGCGAGCGTTGTTATGTCCCAGGCTTTCAATATACCCGCGTTTCCGGTAGATACCCATATTCATCGGTTGATGTATCGCTGGAATTTTAGTAACGGGAAAAATGTAGTTCAAACCGAAAAAGATGCCAAAAGATTGTTTCCCAAGGAATTATGGAACGATCTGCATCTACAGATTATTTGGTATGGTAGAGAATATTCCCCCGCACGTGGTTGGGATCTGGAAAAAGACATCATTACCAAAACTATTGGAAGAAAATCGGTTATTAGTGAATATCTTAATGGAAATCCAAAATTAAAAAAGCCCTAATCAAGTGAATAGAGCTTTTTTTCGCCAAAGTTTAGTTTAAAAGCGCTTCAAACTTCAATTCATTATGACTAATAACGGTTAAAGCCTGAGAATAATTCAGAAGAAAATTGACCGTTTCTTCACTCGGTTGCAGGTTTTCGAGATGTTTGGAATTTTCAATGTAAAGTTTTGCCATTAGTAAAATTTTGTGTTTATATACCCTACTAACGACCCATTTTACATTTTATTGTTTAGTTTGTTAAAATTATATTATGCTTTTCTATGACCTTCCTTAAATTTATTAAGGCATAACGCATTCTTCCCAAAGCGGTATTGATGCTAACACCAGTGTTTTCGGATATTTCCTTAAAGCTCATATCGTTGTACATCCGCATTACTAATACATCTTTTTGGTCTGCCGGAAGTTCTTCGATCAATCGTCTTATATCTTCCTCGACCTGGCCCTTAATAATAGCCTTTTCGGCATTTAAAGCCGAATCGCTTAAGACCGAAAATATATTAAAGTCATTACTATTGTCAAATTTTGGCATGCGGTTATTCCTTCTAAAATGGTCAATAACCAAATTATGGGCAATACGCATTACCCAGGGTAAAAACTTACCTTCTTCGTTATATTTTCCAAGTTTTAAAGTGCGAATAACTTTAATAAAAGTATCCTGAAAGACATCTTCGGTAACATCTTTATCAAAAACTTTCGAATAAATAAAACTGTAAACTTTTTGTTTGTGCCTCTTAATTAAGATAGCCAGGGAGTTCTCGTCCCCATTAATGTAGTTGCTTACCAAAACAGCATCCGTAATAAGCTCTTTTTTCATAATCATTACTTTTTAAAACACAGAGATCAACTTCTCTGCATTGAGATTTTATAATTTAAAAAGTAATGTTTATTTATAGGCTATTGGTTAATTTTGGCGTTTAATGCTTTTCAAATATAACAACAATCATACCTAAAAAACAAAAAGAATTATACTTTTTTAATAAAAAATTGGTTTTTATTCCGTTTTTAAAGCTGAAATAGAAGTGGTATCTTTGCAAAATTATTCCTTCAAAACGTTTATGAATACTACTATTTTAGAAGTTAGCCCTAAAGAAAACATCATTATAAAAGGTGCCAAATTGCACAACTTGAAAAATATTGATGTTGTAATACCCAGGAATAAGTTGGTCGTTATTACGGGACTGTCCGGTTCGGGGAAGTCCAGTTTGGCTTTCGATACCCTGTATGCCGAGGGACAACGGCGGTATGTTGAGAGCTTATCCAGCTATGCAAGGCAATTTTTAGGACGTCTCCATAAACCTAAGGTAGATTATATAAAAGGTATTTCCCCCGCCATTGCCATTGAACAGAAGGTAAATTCGACCAATCCACGATCTACGGTGGGCACAACTACCGAAATTTATGACTATTTAAAATTATTATTTGCAAGAATAGGAAGGACCTATTCTCCAAAATCGGGCAAACAGGTAAAAAAGGATACGGTAACAGATGTTTTGAATTATATTAAATCCTTGCCCGAAGGCGAAAGATTATTGCTCCTCTCTCCTATTCTCCTGGAAAATGGACGGTCCATCAAGGATAAACTAAAAGTATTAAATCAGCAGGGATATGCCCGTGTAAAATTGAACGGAGCCGTTATAAGGATTGAGGAAGCCCTGAACTTTAAGGACCCGGTAAACTCAATGTATTTGGTGGTTGACAGAATTATTACCAGGAACGAGGAGGATTTTTACAACAGACTGGCAGATGCCATTCAAACCGCTTTTTTTGAAGGTAAGGGCAAATGCTATATTGAAAGCCTTGCCGATTCAAAGTTAATCCAATACAGTAATAATTTTGAACTGGATGGAATGGTGTTTCTTGAGCCAAACACACATTTATTCAGTTTCAACAATCCTTATGGTGCCTGTCCAAAATGTGAAGGTTACGGCGATATTATTGGTATAGATCATAATTTGGTAATACCCAATACCGGCCTGTCCGTCTATGAAAATGCGGTTTTTCCGTGGCGTGGCGAAAGCATGAGCTGGTACCGTGACCAATTGGTTAACAATTCTCATAAGTTCGATTTTCCAATCCATAAACCCTTTTTCGAACTTGCTGATGAACATAAGCAACTCTTATGGGACGGTAACGCATATTTTGAAGGATTACATGCGTTCTTTGCCGAATTGGAATCCAAAGCTTATAAGATCCAGAACCGGGTAATGTTATCCCGTTACAGAGGGAAAACAAAATGTAGTGTTTGCAACGGGAAGCGATTACGCACTGAAGCTAATTATGTAAAAGTCGGCTATGCTACCATAACCGAACTTGTAGAAATGCCTTTAAGCAGGTTGGCCCTCTTTTTTAAGCAACTTGAACTCAATAATAACGACAACCAGATCGCCAATCGATTGCTAAAGGAAATACGAACGCGTTTATCTTTCTTAATGGATGTAGGATTGGACTATTTAACGCTAAACCGAAAATCCAATACGCTTTCAGGTGGGGAAAGTCAGCGTATTAACCTGGCAACGTCTTTGGGGAGTAGTCTCGTAGGATCGATGTATATACTCGACGAACCCAGTATTGGATTACATCCCCGCGATACGGAACGATTGATCAAGGTTCTTAAGTCTTTGAGAGACCTTGGAAATACGGTTATTGTTGTAGAGCACGATGAGGACATTATGGCGGCGGCCGATGAAATTATAGATATTGGTCCTGAAGCCGGTACATTAGGCGGGGAAATTGTAGCTACCGGAACGTATAAGGATATCTTATCTTCAAATTCTTTGACAGCAAAATATTTAAACGGTACGCTTAAAATTGAAGTTCCTGAAAAACGGAGAACATCAAAGTATCATATCGATATCAAAGGTGCACGAGAACACAATCTTAAGAATATTGACGTTACATTTCCGCTTGGCATGCTCACTATAATTACTGGGGTTTCGGGGAGTGGAAAAAGTACCCTGGTAAAAAATATATTATATCCGGCATTACTTAAGGAAATTGATGGTTACGGTGAAAAACCGGGAGAGTTTACGAGTATAAAAGGGAATTTCAGTAATGTAAAACATATCGAGTTTATAAACCAGAATCCTATTGGCCGCTCCTCGCGTTCAAATCCGGTAACATATATAAAAGCATACGACGATATCAGGGCCCTTTATTCCAAACAAAAATTAAGCCTTATCCGGGGGTATCAGCCCAAACATTTTTCGTTCAATGTGGACGGCGGCCGTTGTGATACCTGCAAAGGCGAAGGTGAGGTGACCATAGAAATGCAATTTATGGCCGATGTACACCTGGAATGTGATACCTGTAAAGGCAAGCGTTTTAAAAAGGAAGTCCTGGAAACCACATTTGAAGGTAAAAACATCCACGATGTCTTAAGTATGACCATCGATGATGCCATCGCTTTTTTTGAAGCACATAAGCAGGCAAAAATCAAGAATAAATTGCAGCCGCTTCAGGATGTTGGTTTAGGGTATGTCGCCCTGGGGCAAAGCTCTTCTACCCTATCTGGCGGTGAGGCACAACGCATTAAACTGGCCTCATTTCTGGGTAAAGGCGACACCAGGGACAAAGCCCTTTTTATCTTTGATGAACCCACAACGGGATTGCATTTTCACGATATACAAAAATTATTGACTTCTTTTAACGCTTTAATTGCTAAAGGGCATTCTATAATCGTTATAGAGCATAATCTGGAACTTATTAAGTGTGCCGATCATGTTATCGATCTCGGACCCGGTGGTGGTGAAACCGGAGGACAGTTGGTGGCTCATGGCACCCCGGAGGAACTCATTAACAATGAGGAATCGATTACAGGCACATATTTGAAAGTAAAGTTGGATCCTGAATCCCCGCCTGCCGGCCGGGCAGGAAGTTCAGGATGACAAATCCTTGATTTTTCAATAAAACAAAAACGCACCTGCGATCATAATTCCAATAGCTATCGGAATCACAAATATGGTATATATAAAAGTAGCAACACAGGTTTTAAAGAAGCTAAAGAAATAACCCTGACCATAAAATCTTTTTATCGCAATGAGCAAATAGAAAAAGGTAGAAAGAGCTACCAGCCAGTCTATCCAATCCGGTATTTCCCTGACCATATTTACAATCACAATAATGCTGAACACGGTAAACAAAAAGGAATAATAATAAAAGCTAAACACCAAATGATGTGCAAATGGCCCTCTTCTAAAGAACAACAGCTTTAAAATAAATGCGAAAATCGGTAATAAAATAAACATTGATATCGGAATACTATCAATAAATGCCTGAACAATTCCTTTTCCGCTTTGTTTATAAAATTTTAGGCCTTGTGTATAAAAACGACGTTGGAAATATGTTGCATCGTCCTTCATTCCCATGGCTTTAAACTGCTCACTTTCGGGTGCATCTATAGCAATTAATGAATCTAATTTTTTAGTATTAAATCCTAAATCCAACCCGGAAATTTCCGGAGCATTTGCATTTACTGTAATTATAGAATCCAATTTTTTTCTGTCTTCTTCGCTCATTCCCGTAATTATATTGCTGTCCCTTAAAGGCTGAGTGAGATTAGCTATCTCAACCGAATCCAATACTTTAGACTGTAAGGTATCCGATGAATTTCCCTGATTAAATCCTTTCTCAAACACAGAATCGGTTCTTTGAACAAAATCTCTCGAGACAATTGCAAACAAAAAGAAAAACACGACCGAGATAAACAGGTACATCTGCGCGGGATGCAGATACAATAAACGTTTCCCTTCTATAAAACGCTTCGCCAAAATACCCGGCTTAAACATTAAGGGAATAAAGCTCTTAAAAAACCGCGCATCGAAAGAAAAGTAGTTGCTTATGGTATTATAAAAAAGGACGCCAACGGTAAGGTCTTCATTGGTTTTCTGTCCGCAATGCGGGCAGAACTGAAACCCTGTTTCATGTTCACGTTCACAATTTTGACAAGCAATTGTTTCGGGATCTATTCCAAAATCTACTTTATCATCCTTTTCAGAATGATTCCCATTATTGTTATTGGTTTCCATGTAATGGATGCGTTTTTATAAGACCAATATACGTTATTCTTTTGGGTTCAATATCCCTGCAAATGTCTGTTTTTGTATTTTACCGTCTACAATAATGAAGGTATCTGTTCCTAAAGGCACATCAAATACGGGAGTATCGGCATGCCACAGGATATAGGCCAGTTCGTTATCGATGACCATATTATCCATTTCCAGGGCAGTGCCTTCGGTTGGGAAGGCCGGGAACAGCCCTGTAAATAAGCCTTCAATAGCGGCCAGACCGGTATAGGAGGAGTCCGGGGTGATCACTACGGATTCCTCGGTATAATCGGCCATAATAGCCACCAGGTCATTGGCGCCAAAGGCTTCCAGGTGGTGGATCAAAACCGCTTTGGTCTGTTCACTGCTCGTAGCCGGAGCTTCCACAACGGCCTCAACAACTGCTTCTTCGGCTGCAGGTTCTTCGGTGGCTTGCTTACAGCTAAAGCTGAAAATAAGTACTCCGATACATAAAAATTTAATAAGAGATTTCATAATGAGTCAATAGTTTTAGTGTTATAATTTAGATGGATGACTAAGGTCGTATTTTTTATTGATTTATTCAAATTAAAAATAAGCCGGCATGGCTATACGAAGTTGCAGGCTTCGAAGGGCGGTTTTGGAATACGAAGGTTTACCTGCCAGTGGTAGGCCTGCCTGCTGTAAGTAGGATTTGTGCACCAGTATGGTTATTTTACCACGACGCCTTGGCGTGGTGCCAGCAGGGGGCCTAGGGTGATGGTGGCAAGGGTTTATAACGCGAAGGATCGCGCACCAGCGGGGGTAACCACGCGAGGGACTCGCGCTGTAGTGGGGTTGTTAGCTACTGGCCTAAATCCTCACGTGCTTCGGCCGTTAATAGTACAGTCATTAATTTTAGACTCTTGGAATCTTTAAAACCAAGTTCTTTGCGCATTTCTTTTAAAAAAGTATTAGCGTTGTTTAAAATAGCGTAAGTATCATCTTTATTAATGTTAAGGTTATCCTCATATTCAATATACTTCTTAATCAATTCTTCACTCCCCCAATTCATTAGTCCTTTTTTGAAAAGCGACATTTCATCAATTGTTTTTTTTGTAAGTTCATCACGCTTGTTTTTTACGTTTTTAAAAAATTCAAAAAAACGCATTATAGAAATGTTCACACACTTTTTGTTTTTCTTTTAGGATATGTAATTCATACTCTCTTTCACGAGTTTTTTTATTATTTATGTTTACAGTCATTACAGAAGTAAACGCTGCAACTATTATTGCCACTATTCCAAGAACAGATATTTTTGAATCTATATTATCAATATAAAATATTCCCCAAACTGATAGTAATACCAATATTAGAATCAGAATAAACAACCAAATATTTATAAAAATGTTTTTTGTCATATTTGTTAAGAGTGATTTTTCCGCTTGTAGCTAACGTTAATTATATGCGGCGTTGGGCATTTTATAGTACCTAACTTTCAATTTACTACACTATTTATTTATATTCATAATACTTAATTTAACTACCACTCTCCCAATGACTTATATACATTGTTATGGACTGGGCTTTGTTATGCAAGTAATTTTTTTAAGTTATCCCAATTCCATTCATATAATACTCCTGCACCTTCAACTCGTGTATAATCTCCATCTTTGTAACCTACAAGTTGAATGATTTTTTTGTCTAAATCATTTGCCATTTGAACTCCTTTAAAACACCAGATGCTCTGTACGTCTTTGGACCAACCATTACGATAACAATGTCGCAAGCTTTAATTTTAACTTTTGCTTTTTCTTCCCAATCTTTTTCAGGGGCCGCTTCTTTTAAAGAGCCATCAATTACTTCAAATGGAGAATCTTCTAATTTTGATTGTCCAATGAGAAATATTTTCAATGTTTCATCATTATCAAAATCAAAGCTTACAAATACTTTCTTTTTTGTTGCCATTTTTTTAGTTTAAATTATTATTTGATTAAAAACATTACTATTAGAGTTGTTATAACAGAGATACCGTAGAAAGGTATAAGTGATTTAGAAAAAATACCTTAAATCCAAGTTCTATTGCCTTTCTTGAATTTGGAGGTGTCCATTTTGAAATCAATATTATTTTCGGTTTTTTCTGCTACCTCCGCATACAGGTCTCTGTATCTTCTTTCAACTGCAATGAAGAAGCCATCTAATATCCAAAATACAGGAATAACAATATATGATACTAATACAAATTTTAGGTTTGAGTCTATCGCAGCTAAGGCAAACAATGCTGATACAAGTGTAATTGTCCAACCTTTAATGAAGAATGAATTTGAGTTCATTCTGGTAATTACATTTTGTATAAATTCAAGATGTTTTTCTTTCATTGTACTCTAGAAAATTTTACTTATTCACTGGTGCTTGATGTAATTGTGTAAGTATATCCATATCTCCATCCTGCACCACCTGTTCTACTTAACATTCCTTTTTCCCAATCTCGTGCTTCCTTTTCAGCCTGAAAATTTCTTTGCCACCAGTCATTTGGATTCCCGTGTTGTTGTTTTCTAGTTCCTGCGTCATCTGTAAGTCCTACATATTTCATCTTATTTAATTTTTATTCTTTCCGCTTACTCTCTTCAAGGTTTTCGGCTTCCCCTTTTTTTATTTTTTGTTAATGTGATATTGTCATGTTAGCCTTGCCCATAACTACCGTATAAGTGCAACAGTTGCACTTATATACTATATGGGTTTAATTCGTCTTGCCCTTTAAGGCTTGCTTTGTTCTCATTTTAAAAAAAGCTATGTTGACGGGGATGGGTACATAGCCATCGATCTGGGTTTTTTGGCCTTAGATGCCGGACTAAATTCAATTGCCAATAGACTTAGATTCCGAAACAAGTTCGGAATGACAAAAGGCTTTGGAAGGTCATACTTGGGCCAAACGATAAATTTCGGGATTTTCAAAACACCAAACAATACGTAACGTTACGTATATTTTAAATGTTTCGATTAGGGGAATCCGCAATGGATGGGATAAAAAGTTATTCCAGGATACTTTGTATAAACGCCTGGAGTTTGGCTACCGAGGTGAGCATGTTCTTCTTTAGTTGTTTTTTGGCGAACAGGGCTATGATGAGTTTTTTAAGTGGCGATCTCGCGGTCCAGTAGATCTCGGTGTCGAGGGTACAGGAATTCTTGCTTAGCGGGGTGA